>Cebus_capucinus_imitator_PRJNA485217_SSR118__coassemble_75_pt1 | contig 94905 bp, 78 predicted proteins | sample Cebus_capucinus_imitator_PRJNA485217_SSR118__metabat2_low_PE_012 | metagenome-assembled genome bin Cebus_capucinus_imitator_PRJNA485217_SSR118
ATGGAGGCAAGAATACGGGGAGCATATCCCGGAAGACCTCGTTTGTCTTGGCAGGTGATGGTGTCGGGCCGTCTAAATTGCAGAAGGCCGCACAGTGGAACATTCCCCTGGTGAGCGAGGACGATTTTCTGAAAAGGATAGGGGAGAATATATAAGGTCGGTATGTATAAGTCTGGTGGGATGTCTGCCATCCCGCCGGAAGGAAAAACAAAGCAATGATCCGTTCCGTTTGGAGCATAGTGCGCTATCAGATGTCCTTGTTCCGGGGCAATCTGCTGCAGGCCACGCTCAACACGTTAGTGGGGGTGGCGCTGGTCACTTTGGATTTACTATTTGTCTGGGGAACGAAGAGGTCTATTGACGTAGCCACACACCATGTAGAGGGGGTTACGCTGCAGCAGGCCCTTCTGGTCATTCTCGCCATTATGCTCCTGCGCGTTGCTCTGGGAGTTTCGGCGCGTTGGATTCGTGCCGTGCTGGGCGTTCGTGCCCAAAATGCCATGCGTCAGCGTATTTTTGCTCGTTTGCTCTCCGCGAGGTGGAGTGATTTGCGACGTTACCATTCGGGAGATTTAACCAATCGTCTGGAGCGGGATGTGACAGATGTCGTGCTGTTCATTTCCGAGAGTGTCCCCACGTTTCTTACCACCTGTCTGCAATTTGTCGGTGCCTTTGCTTTTCTGTATTACATGGACAGCACACTGGCTTTGATTATCGTGTGTGTCGTCCCCTTCTTTGTCTTGTCCAGCAAGCTTTATATGCGTCGCATGCGGGTACTGGCTCATGACCGGCGCAATATCGAGAGCCGGGTGCAGGCGATTGTGCAGGAGACCTTGCAGCATGTATTGGTTGTCAAGCTGTTGCAGAAAATCCCGCATTTTCAGCGCGCGTTGGCTGGCGAGCAGGCGGCTCTGTACCGCTGTACATTGAAGAGCACCCGCTATGCCACCGTGTCCTCTTCACTCCTCAACATTGGCTTCTCGATAGGCTATTTCATCTCGTTTGCATGGGGGGTGTACAGCCTTTCAACTGCAGCTATCACTTACGGCGCCATGCTGGCGTTCATCCAGCTGGTAGGGCAGATACAAGGGCCTGTCCGCAGCTTGTCCAAGTTTGTTCCGGTCTTTATCTCTTCTTTTACGGCTACGGAGCGGCTGATGGACTTGGAGGGCATGAAGCGTGAGGACAGGGAGGAGGGCGGACTTCTGCCCGTTCCGTTGGGGCTTGATGTACGTCATGTAAGCTTTTCTTATGAGCCAGGCGAATGTCCTGTGTTTGAGGATTTCAGTTGCAAAATTCCCCCCGGAAGTGTCACGGTCATCTTAGGAGAGACCGGTTCGGGCAAGACTACGCTTGTCCGATTGCTGTTGGCATTGCATGCCCCTCAAAAGGGGGGCGTCACCCTGTTCGACGCGAAGGGAGACACCTTCGGCACTTCGGCTTCCACCCGTTGCAATTTTGCCTATGTCCCTCAGGGCAATACGCTATTTTCCGGCACCGTGCGTTCCAATTTGCAGTTGGGCGATCCGAAGGCGACGGAGGATCAGATGCGTGAGGCACTGCACACGGCGGCGGCAGATTTTGTTTTTGAGAAGGAGAAGGGTCTTGACGCGCCGTGCGGCGAGTCTGGCGATGGTTTTTCAGAAGGTCAGTCACAGCGGATAGCCATCTCTCGGGCCTTATTGTCTGCCCGAGGCGGCGTGCTGATTTTTGATGAGGCGACATCCGCATTGGATGAGGAGACCGAGCGTGTCGTATTGCAGCGTGTAGTCGGCAGGTATCACGATCGCACTTTGATCTTCGTGACTCATCGGCGTGAGGTGTTGAAATACGCGGATCAGTGCATAGACTTGAACCGATGTGCAAAGGCATCGGCAGTTGGAATATTATAAGAATACAACTACGAAAAGAATACAATACATCATACGCTATGGATGCATCGCTCTGTTGTGCGCTTACATCTTGTTGCTGGCCGTCTTGCATTTCGGCCCTGCGCAGCGTGTCTTGACGCGAATGGTTTCCGATGAGCTTTCGGGCTTGCTGGCTACCAAGGTGACGGTGGGACGGGTGGAGATCGGCTTGTTCAACCGTGTCATGCTCAAAGACCTGCGTGTGCAAGATCGGAGCCGCAAGGACATGCTGCATGCCGGTACAGTGACAGCCAAGGTGGAGCTTCGCTCCCTGATCGGGCGCAGTCCGCTTGCGCTTCGGAGCGTTTCTCTCCTCGATGCGGATATCCGGCTTTATAAGGCGAATCCTTCTGCTCCAACCAATTTCCAGTTCGTGATAGACGCCTTTTCCAATCCGAAGAAGCAAGGTTCCTCACACATCGACCTGCGAATCAATTCACTCATATTGCGCCGGGTCAGACTCTGCTATGATGAGCTATATAAGAATCCCACGCCGGGCAGGCTGAACTTCAGTCACCTCGGGGTTAGTGGCTTGAATGCGAATATCAGCCTGAAGCACTTGTCGGAAAAGGATCTGGCGCTGCGTGTACGCTCATTCTCCCTGTCCGAACAAAGTGGACTCCGGGTCAGCGGCCTCTCTTTCAAGCTTTTCGCGACCCGTACGCGGGCACGGATAGAAGATTTGGAAATGCGCATGCCCCATTCCGTAGTCCGGCAGAAGAATATTGAGCTGGCTTACGACGTACACGATGGACTCGGAAGGCTTCTGCCCACCCTGCGCGTACGGGGTCACTTGGGAGAGGCGAGGATTTCTACAGATGATCTCGCTCCCTTCTTGCCGTTATTGCGGGGCATGCATCTGCTTGTACATGGCTCTACGGACTTTGAAGTGAGCCCCCGGCAGATCCGCCTCAGCAGACTGTCCCTTCATGACGATCAGGAAAATTTCAGAATGACCGCAGATGCCTTCTTGTCCCGCTCCGACTCCCGGGTGTCGGGAGGATCGTTCAAGGTCGACCGTCTGGAGGTCAGCGGTGGGCTTATGGATACATGGGCTGGAAAATTAGCAGTATCCCCCCAGATTCGGACGGCATTGTCTCACGTTGGCGATGTACGCCTTCGTGCGGTCGGCTATTATAAGTCGGTGTCCGGGGGGGCGGCGGACTTGACTTTGCAGACGGATGCCGGCCTGTGTGCGGCCCGGGCTACTTGGGAGAAGCGTCTGGGCCGGATTTCATCTGAGTTCAGACTGACGGAGGTGAATCCTTCCCATATCCTGTCCAATCCCGATTTGCCTCATATGCTTACTGCGCAGGGACAGGCCGTAATCAAGCTCGACAGCACCCGGATCGTCCGGGCGGAGGCTCAGGCTCACGTTAGCCATCTCGTGTGGAGACAGCACCATTTCAGTCCGATAGATTTGAGTGGCGAGTACGGTTCCGACCATGCCAAGGTGAAACTGAATACGGCTGACCCGATCGTGCATGTGGATCTGCAGACCACATTGGCGTTGGTTCGCAATCGCGTTACGGGCGTAAGCGGACGGGTCGATGTGAGAAAGTTCGTTCCTTCCGCGTTGGGAATCCATACCCGTTATGGTGACGCCGCATTTGCGGGAAAGTTGCAGGTGGATCTGCACGATTCGAGGGGTCTGTCGTCATCGGCCTTGCCGGAAGGCAGTCTGCATGTGCGCGACTTCAGCCTTTCCGGCAACGGCGGAGGGGACTACGCGCTGAAGAATTTGTGGTTACAGGTGGAAAGTCCGGCTACGGAAAGGGGGACTCTTGAGTTGGTCAGCGACTTTGCCGATGTCCGCATTCAGGGCGCTCTTTCTGTCAGTCACTTGAAGTCCGCCGTAGGGACGATCCTCAACCGCAGCTTGCCCGGACTGTGGAAGGAACATACATCCTCCTCCCGTCATGCCAAATGGAGCATAGAGGGTTCTGTCAAACGTACGGATTTTTTCGAGCGGATGCTGGGCTGGGATTTCAGTTTGGATAGTCCTCTGCTCATGCGTGGAACGGTGGATGCCGGCTCGGGAAGAACCGCGCTCACTTTGAATGTGGACGGCTGGAAGACAAAAAATATGAACTTCGGGGCGAGTAGCCTCTACTTGAACGGGCAAGGGCATAACTACCAGCTCTTGGCCAAAACATCGAAGAAGATTGCCGGGATAGACTTTGACTGTTTGGCCAATCTGAAAACGGAGAACGGTGCATTGTTGTCCGAGGTGCGTTGGAAGGGGCGTTCTTCGGATCGCTATGAGGGGCACGTACAGAGTTCCACCCGCTTTGACGGTGACTCTTTAGGGATTTATCCTCACCTGACCACCTTGGACATGCAGATCAGGCCTACCCAATTCGTATTGGCAGATACGGTCTGGAACATCGCATCGGGCAGTCTCAGCCTGAAAGGCCGTGCGCTCGGCATCCGCAATTTCAGTGTCAGCCACGCCGACCAGATCTTAACGGCCGACGGACGCATCGCACCGGGGAAGAACGACTCTATCGTTGCCCGGCTGAAGAACATAGACGTGGACTACATTTTGGAGTTGGTGGATTTCCATGCCGTGGAGTTTGGCGGCAGGGCGTCAGGTACTGCCTTGTTCTCCCAAAGAGCGGGATCCACAGAAGTGAGTGCAAGACTCAATATTCCTCAGTTTACCTTCAACCAAGGACGGATGGGGGCGGCTTATATCATGGGCTCATGGCGGAAGGATGACAACCGGATACGGCTGGATGCCGACATGCGCCTGCCACGGGTCAAAGGAGAGGCGGCGGGCACGTCCGTTGAGGGCTATGTGGATTTGGCCAACAAGGAATTGAGCTTGGACATTTCTGCCAGACAGACCAACTTGCAGTTTCTTCGCCGGTACGTGGACGGCATATTTGACAAGTTCGACGGGCGGGCAGTCGGCAACGTGAGAATCTACGGCCCATTCAAGAAGCTGGACTTTGACGGACGCGTAAAGGCTGAGGCAAGTGCGGGCATCATGGCCACGGGGGTACGTTATCAAGTCAGCGGCGGAGATGTCATCTTCAGTCCGGGATCATTCGCCTTTAGGGGCTTCAAAATATCAGACAGCCGGGGTGGAAGCGGGGAGGCTTCGGGCGAGCTCCGTCATACGCACTTGAAGAACCTGAATTACGATTTCAATGTTTCCGCCGATCGCTTGTTGTGCTACGACCGTCCGCAGATGCCCGACTTGCCCTTCTACAGTACGACTGTCGGTACAGGGCAGGTTCGTATGCGAGGTGTGCCCGGCTCATTTGTGGCAGACATCAGCCTGCGGCCGAACGCGCCGACCTTTCTGGTGTATTCGATGGGGGGCGGTGAGGCTCTTGGATCGTCTGACAACATCATTCGCTTTCATGACAGCGAGGAGAATCTTGCAGACAGCGGGCGGCCGGCAGATAGCCTGCACGTACGGGAAAAGGGGCGGCAACACCCCGAAGAGGACGGCGGAACAGACGTGAAGCTCAATTTTCTGATCAATGCCACACCGGAAGCCCAGGTGAAGATCGTCACGGATCCCCGTACGGGCGATGCCATCACGGTCTACGGCAACGGCCCCATACGGGCCTCGTGGCATAACAAGGGAGATTTTGAGATGTACGGCACATACACGCTTTCGCGGGGCACCTACAACCTGAGCCTGCAGGATGTGATACGCAAGGAATTGACCATGATGCCTGGCAGCACACTGACATTCTCAGGCGATCCCCTGGAGGCCGATTTGGATTTGAGGGCGAAGTATACGGTGAGCGGTGTATCGCTCAGCGACCTGAACTACGGGGCCGGATTTTCACAGAAATCCGTGAAGGTAGACTGTTTGCTGAATATTGGCGGCAAGGCCAAGAACCCGCAAATCAGCTTTGATCTGGACTTGCAGGGCATTTCGGAAGATGAGAAGCAGATGGTTCGCCAATTGATCGCCACAGATGAGGACATGAACCGGCAGGTGATATACCTTCTGGGCATCGGGCGTTTCTACTCCGCCAACACGGAATCATCCGCTTCGTCCGTCACCACCCAGCAACAGAGTTCGGCTGCCATGCGATCCTTCCTGTCCAGCACGTTGACCGGACAGCTCAATTCTGCCATATCGTCTGTCTTGGGCAACGACTCGCATTGGCGTTTCGGAACGAATCTGGCTCCGGGAACCTTGGGATGGAGTGATCTGGAGGTAGAAGGTTTGCTCCAAGGACGCCTGCTCAATGACAGGTTGCTGATCAATGGAAATTTCGGCTACCGCGACCGACCCACCTATACGTCCAACTTTATTGGCGACTTTGACATCCGTTACCTGCTGACGCCTCGCGGCAGTGTGAGTTTGCGGGCCTATAGCGAGACGACGGACCGATACTTCACCAAATCGTCCATGACCACCCAGGGTATAGGTTTGAACCTTCAAAAGGACTTCAACCGCTTTAAGGACCTGTTCTGGTGGCGCAAGAAATCAAATGTGAAGGCGCCGGACGAAAAGGCGAAGCCCCTGAAGATTCCATAACCTGATTCTCTTTCCTTATGAAGAGACGGCGGCAGTACCTTCTGGCAGCGTCGCAACCATAGGGACTTCAGCTCGAAAGCGTACGGTGGGGGATATGAGCGCCTTGTTTCCAATGCCCCGTTCGTACACTGTTGAAGGCCGGTCGGCATATTTAGGGCTGGGAGGTTGGATGCGGAGCCACGGCTGCCGCGCCCCGCTCCGGCAATTCCGTGAGCTATCTGAATCGTCCGGAAAGTATCACAGACTCCCCGATCCCCATCTTGGATTCAATTTCAAGACTTGAATTATATAAATACAGTCTTGAATTATATAAATAAAGACTGTATTCATATGTTTCAAGTCTTTATTTTATTTCTGCATCCAATTCCGGGGATTGGAGACCCTGTCGTGAGGAATGCGCAAACGTGTTTGCCGTCCCTGCAATCTGCCGCTAAGGGGGGAACTCACCGCAACAGGCTGAATGGTCTGTTGCGGCCGTGATGTCCCTTTTCTGCTGTGCGGACCTGCATGCCGTTGCCGGCGGTCGGATGGGAACGAAGGTCAGCCGAAACTTTCCTGTTGTACCTGCCCCGTGCAGTATGTGACAAAAAATGCGATGGGGCTGCTTGGCCGGTATGATTCTTCTAATGATCCTTGTCACATCCGGAAGGATAAGAGAGGCGGATGGAATGGGCGGACAGGAAAATTGGGACTGCGAGATCCGTCTGTTTGGATCCTGCAATCCCAATAGGTGAATATCGGACAGGAGGTTGCCGGGAGTGCTTCAATGTGGCTTTATGCGCACGCGGTCAGGGATGAAAGCACTTTTGCATATTTCGTTTAGTCCGCATTTGTCGCATTTGGGCTTACGCGCCAGACATGTGTACCGTCCCAAGAGAAGCAGCCAGTAGTGGGCGGGCGCCTGCATGGATTCCGGAATGTTTTTCTTCAGCTCCATCTCCACGCTGTAGGGCGTGGTGCAGCTGGCGGGGACAAGCCCCAGGCGGTGACTGACGCGGAACACATGCGTGTCAACGGCGAGGGCTGCCTTTCCGAAAGCCACAGCCTGTACGACATTGGCCGTCTTGCGCCCCACACCGGGCAGGGAGGTCAGCTCTTCCAGCGTAGAGGGCACTTGGCCGTTGAAGCGTTCCATCAGCATGCGCGCCAGTCCCACCAAGTGCTTGGCCTTATTGTTCGGATAGCTGACGGAATGGATGTAGCTGTAAATGACCTCCGGCGTGGCCAGGGCCATGGCCTCTGGCGTAGGGTAATCCGCGAAGAGGCGGGGTGTGACCATGTTGATCCGCTTGTCCGTGCATTGCGCGGACAGGACTACGGCTACCAAAAGCTCGAAAGGAGTGGAATAATGAAGCTCGGTCTCTGTCGCGTCCATGGTGGACTGCAAATATCCGAGTACCCGCGCGTATAGTTCCTTTTTTCTCATTTTATAAGGTCCAATAGAACGGACTGGTTATTTGGCCACGGCGAATCCTGCAGCAACGCAGCCCAGTCCGACCAGGAGGGACAAGACTACATAAGTTACGGCTACAGCCGTGCTCCCTTGACGCAGGAGCTGCAGCGCTTCGTTTGAAAATGTAGAGAAGGTGGTGAATCCGCCGCAGAAGCCGGTCACGCACAGGCAGTAAAGTCCCCTGGAAGGATTCTTGGACAAGATGCCCAGAAGTATGCCTATCAGCAGACAGCCTGCCGTGTTGGCCAGAAAGGTGCTCCAAGGGAACCCCTGCCGGGCGGTATGCTGAAACGCCAGACTGAGTGCGTATCTGGAGACTCCTCCCAACCCGCACCCTATAAAGACAAGAACCCCGTGCATGGCGCTATTCCGCTGTCAGGCTTTGAAGCCTGCTGATGTATTTTCCCAAGATGTCAAATTCGATGTTGACAACGGAGCCAGGCTTGATGGCGTGAAAGTTGGTGTGCTCAAAGGTGTAGGGAATGATGTTCACTTTGAAGCTTGTTGCAGTCGGTTCGCAGACGGTCAGGCTGACCCCATTGACCGTGACGGATCCCTTGTCTACGGTGAAGTAGCCCCGGCGGATAAGTTCCGGAGTGCTCTCGTATTCAAAGGTGTAGGTGTAGCTTCCCTGTGCGTCTTCCACCCCGGTGCAGGTGGCTGTCAGGTCGACATGTCCCTGAACGATATGCCCGTCAAGCCGCCCGTTCATCTGCATGGCCCGCTCGATGTTCACTTCATCTCCCGGTTTGAGCCGGCTCAGGTTGGAGCGGCGCAACGTCTCGTCCATTGCCGTTACCACGTATTGGTTGCCGTGTTGGCTCACTACAGTCAGGCAAACCCCATTGTGCGACAGGCTCTGGTCCACGTGCAGTTCGTGTGCCAGCGGGGATTCGAGCGTGAAGTCAATATTGTCTCTGTCCTGATGGATGGCCACGACTTTGGCCATCGCTTCTATAATACCTGAAAACATATTCTTAAATCCTGTTTTTGTGTTCGCGCAGACGTGGAAAATCCTGTCTGCGTTCCATTTTCCAATTTCTTCTTTTCGGGGGGGGTCACTGTTTCAGCTTCAGCTTTCGGGCGTCCAGCTCATCGATTTCCACTTGTTTCCCGTCGACGAAGAGGTGGCCGTTTCGTATTTCGTATCCCTTTAGGTGGCGGTCAAGCTGGGTCAGATTGATGAGTATTCCGATCGCCTCACCATGGTCCCGTGTTGTCAGCGCGTAACGCTCACCTTCATTCAGGTCGCCGTAGATCTTGCCATCCGTACCGTCATTGGCCGTTCTTGTCAGATCCAGTGTGTCGTGGCCGTCTGTAATCAGGGTGAACGTGCTCATCCCGAATTCGCCTGATGTTCCATAAATCGTGGTGTCCGCGACTTGCTCCGCGTCAGTAGAATCCACATAGGAACTGGAAGCCGGCGGCTGGGAGGACGGTTTCCTGCCGCCGTGGCATGCACCGAGCAGCATGAGCGAACAGAGGGAAAGCATGATAAGAGTGTGCCTCATACGAACAAATGATAAGTTGATGATTTATTAGCCGCGAAGTTACGGTAAAAAGCATAGAGCGCAAAAGGTCTGTCCGCCTAAACGCTGGCACGGAGAATTGACAGGGGGCACTCAGGCCAGCCTCTTCCTGCCTTGTGGGAGGCGTCCGGTGGAATCCGGCTTGAAATCCTTTCATTTTTCAATGGCAATGCGTACGGATTCCTGTGCCGGAATCAGGGTTTGTTCAACCCTGTTTATGGGAAGGCACTGCATATGGCGAAAAGGGCTGATGTGCAAAAGCGAAATTTTGCCGTTACCGAAAAATGCAGTACTTTTGCGCAGCGATATGGGATAGGCTGCGGCCGGATCCCTCCAAACTGCATTTTTGTACTCAGTATGAACATTTCTTATAAGTGGCTCAAAGAATACGTAGACTTTGACCTTTCTGCCAGCGAAGTTTCAGACGCATTGACCAGCATCGGGCTTGAAGTGGAGAGCCTGGAAGAGGTGCAGACCATCAAGGGTGGTCTGGAAGGGCTTGTCGTTGCCCATGTGCTCACCTGCGAACCCCATCCCAACAGCGACCACATGCACATCTGCCAAGTGGACTTGGGGACGGGTGATCCTGTGCAGATTGTGTGCGGTGCGCACAATGTGGCAGCAGGTCAGAAAGTCATCGTGGCAACTTTGGGGACAAAGCTGTATGACGGAGACCAGTGTTTCGTTATCAAACGCTCCAAATTGCGTGGTGTCGAGAGTCTGGGCATGATCTGTGCGGAGGATGAGATCGGCGTAGGAGAGAGCCATGAGGGAATTATCGTACTGCCCGAAGATACTCCGGTAGGCATGAAGGCGTCGGAGTACTATGGTGTGGAGAGTGACTTCCTGATCGGTATCGGCATCACGCCCAACCGTGCGGACGGATGCTCACACTATGGTGTGGCGCGCGACCTGTATGCATGGCTGGTACGTAATGGCTATCAGACGGCTTTGCACAAGATGGATGTATCAGGTTTTGCTGTTGACAACCATGACCTTGACATTGACGTAGTAGTGGAGGACAGCGAGGCCTGCCCTAAGTACTGCGCCGTGGCCCTCAAGGACTGTGAAGTGAAGGAAAGCCCGGATTGGCTGAAGAAAAAGCTGGAGACCATCGGTCTGCGGCCGATCAACAATATCGTTGACGTGACCAATTATGTCATGATGGCCTACGGACAGCCTTTGCACTGCTTTGACGCTGACATGATAACGGGTCGAAAAATCATAGTCAAGACTTTGCCCGAAGGCACCAAGTTCCAGACGCTGGACGGCGTAGAGCACACCCTTTCTGACAAGGACCTGGCCATTTGCAATGAGCGTGAGCCGATGTGCATTGCCGGCATATTGGGCGGGCGCGGATCCGGAACGTATGAGACCACCAAGGACGTCTTGATCGAAAGCGCCTATTTTAACCCGACTTGCATACGCAAGAGCGCCCGCCGGCATGGTCTGAGCACGGATGCCTCCTTCCGCTTTGAGCGCGGCGTAGACCCGGCAGGGCAGATATATGCCCTGAAAGTGGCGGCTCTGCTGATCAAGGAGTTGGCCGGAGGCACCGTATCCATGGACATCAAGGACGTGGAAAGTGGTACGCTGCCTGCCTGCTTCGATGTGAAGCTTTCCTATAAGTACGCGCATGACTTGATCGGGAAGACCATACCGGTGGAAACCATCCAGGAGATCGTCACCTCGCTGGAGATGAAGATCGTTTCGGAGAACGATGAGGAAATAGAGCTGAAGGTGCCGGCATATCGCGTAGACGTGCAGCGCCCTTGTGATGTGGTTGAGGACATCTTGCGTATTTACGGATATAATAACGTAGAGATACCCACGGCTGTCAAGTCGAGCCTGACCATCAAGGGCGATGTGGACCGTTCCAATAAATTGGAGAACATCGTGGCCGAACAGTTGGTGGGCGAGGGCTTCAGGGAGATTCTGAACAACTCCTTGACGAAGGATGCCTACTACCAGTCACTTCAGGGATATACGGCAGACCATCTGGTTCGCGTCATCAATCCGTTGAGCGCGGATCTCAATGTGTTGAGACAGACTTTGCTTTTCGGTGGCTTGGAGAGCATCGCCCACAACATCAACCGGAAGAGTGCCAATCTTCGCTTTTTTGAGACGGGAAATTGTTATTTCTATGACCGGACAAAGCACACGGAGGCGCATTCCCTTGCCCCTTACAGCCAAAATCAGTACTTGGGACTTTGGCTTACAGGAAAGCGGGTGGAAGGCTCATGGATTCATGCCGATGAGGATGCGTCTGTGTACGAACTGAAGGCATACGTCCTGAATGTTCTCAAACGGATCGGGTGCAATCTGAACGCATTGGTATCCGCCAGTGGACACAACGACATCTTTGCCAAGAGCCAGGCATTAAGTGACCGAAACGGCCATGTACTGGTAGAATATGGCATCGTGGCCCATTCTATCGTGTCGGCACTTGAAATACGGCAAGAGGTCTATTATGCGGAGCTGAACTGGACGCTCCTGATGAAAGCTGTGAAAAGAAACAGCGTCTCGTTTACGGAACTTCCCAAATTCCCCGCAGTCAGCCGTGACTTGGCATTGCTTGTGGACAAGACGGTGGAGTTTTCACAAATTGAAGAGATCGCCAAGGCGTCTGAGAAGAAACTGCTCAAGCAAGTGAGACTCTTCGATGTGTATGAAGGATCTAACTTGGAAGCGGGCAAGAAAAGCTATGCGGTCAATTTCGTTCTGCAGGATGACTCCAAGACGATGAATGACAAGCAGACGGACAGCGTCATGAAGAAGATTATAGCCAACCTCGAGAAGAGGCTCGGCGCCAAACTGAGATAGGCAACAAAAAACAATATCAATAAACAATCAGATAACCGATGGGAAGAGCTTTTGAGTACCGCAAGGCGGCAAAGCTGAAAAGATGGGGACACATGGCCCGTACTTTCACAAAGTTGGGCAAGCAAATTGCAGTTGCAGTCAGAGCCGGTGGTCCGGAGCCGGAAAACAACCCGACACTTCGTGCCATCATAGCGAATTGCAAGCGTGAGAATATGCCCAAGGACAATATTGACCGTGCGATCAAGAATGCGATGGGCAAGGATCAGAGCGAATACAAATCCATGACTTACGAGGGATATGGCCCTCACGGTGTAGCCATTCTTGTGGACACGCTGACTGACAATGCCACCAGAACGGTTGGTGATGTGCGCTCGGTCTTCAACAAGTTCAATGGAAATTTGGGCACCATGGGTTCTCTGGCCTATCTGTTTGACCACAAGTGCGTCTTCACTTTCAAGAAGAAGGACGGTCTGGACATGGACGACATGATACTGGATCTGATCGATTATGGCGTTGAAGATGACTACGATGAGGATGAGGAGGAAGAAAGTGTCACGATATACGGAGATCCGAAGAGCTTCGGCCAGATACAGAAGCATCTGGAGGAGAACGGATTTGAGGTGATGAGCGCAGAGTTCACGTACATCCCCAACGACTTGAAGGATGTTACGCCCGAGGAACGCGAGAGTATCGACAAGATGGTGGAGCGTCTGGAGGAGTTCGATGATGTCCAGACGGTTTACACCAACATGAAGCCCGCTGACGAATAAAGCCGCTTGCGTGGGCTGGTGATTGGCCCGCCAAGAAAAAGCCGCCCGTTTGGAATTTCCTGATGAAGGAGATTCTAAACGGGCGGTTCTTTTCCCTGAACTGCTGGCTATCTTTTATATTCACGTGGCGTGATGCGTGTTTCATACAGGGTGGCTCCATTGGCTTGCGACCTGTAGACGTAGCGGAATATGACCTCGTGGTCTTTCAGTGTCTTATAGTCCACACTGTTTATCAGCTCATTCACGAGCCTGGGGCGGAGCAGGGCACTGTTGCCTCGAAGTCCGGTCTCGTAGGCTTGGCTCAGACTGAACCAGGATGTATAGGTGCGGTCACGCGGAGAGTAAGTCGTACTGTCCAGGCGGGTCCCTGGCTCGATGTTTTGGGGACAATGGCTTTCCGTGTATTCCTGCGCCTCACGCTGCAGGCGTTTCTCAAACGATTCTTGACACGAGGTAACGAGAAGCAGACTGCCGCATGCGAGGAATATTCTAATCATAAGAAGTAAGTTTGACTGGCCGAAATGGAGGAACCCCCTATTATGTGGCTTTCTGGCGTTCAGGGATGGCCATGGATAAGGATGGTGTAAACCGGACACCGTCCTGCTTGCATGGGTGGTTAGGGGGAACTGCTAATCGCAGTAAATATACAAATTAAAGTCCTCATAGGCAATCGGCGGGACAGCGTTTGCTCTGAATACACGAAGCAGGGTATTCAACAGGCCGCTTATCAAGTTTTTCTATATACCTGTCACTTTAAATACGATCTTCGGTTTTAGCCAAGGGTATGCATCGGAATGTGTTATTTTCTTTTGTTGTCCCCCAATAGTTTAGGGGGAGAGATTTTCAGAGCTGTTATGGCGGCTATATATTCAGGGGCGGTCCGTGAATCACCACAGTCCGCCCCCGATGTCTGTCAACGTACAAGTCCCTTGCGGTACATTTCGTTTACCTTGTCTTGAATGGTCTGATAATCAGAACCGAGCCTGTCCTTTCGAACTTGTCCGTTGCCATAAATGCCGCGAATGACCTCCTGGGCCTTTTGTTCCACAGTGTCAGTCGTCGAAACGGACGGCTCAGCAGGTGCTGTCTGGCCTGAATCGGGTGCCTTGGGAGTAGGGGAGTTTGCAGTTACATTGGACTTCGCACTCCCGTCATTCGGGCTATCCCCGGTTGGGCTCTCTGTCACGCTTCCGTCTGCGGTTGGAGAGGTACTTGTTGCGGTACTGTCGCTGCCGGTGGCCGTATCTTCATTCTGTGTCGTTTGAGCGGTATTGGCAGATTCTTTCGAATGAGTTTCAGCTTTCTGGGAGGTAATGGAATAGGCGTACCATCCGCCGATAGCCACAACCGCAACCACAAGGAGGCTCAGCAGGATCTTCTTGAGGTTGTCCCTCCAGGGAGTTCCAACAATGTTCGGAGGGGACTCTGAGACAGTCTGGCCTGCCGGCGCTTTTGTTCGGATGGTAACCTTTTTCTTTAAATGTACCATGGTTATTCGTTGCAAATGAGTGCAAATCCCGGAATATCCTCGAAGGCTCCGCCGAGATCGAGTACGCGGCTCTCGTTCTTCAAGGCATAATTCCCATCGTTGTTCTTGATGGAGCATACACAATAGATGGCTCCTTCGTCCTTAGAGTCGGCCAGAACTTCGAGATAGTCGCCGGAGTCGCTCTGAAGCTCTACGCGTCCGCCTTCTTGCGCATAGGTAACGTCGCGTTCTTCTACGGCTGCATTGTAATTGACAATGCAGACATAGGCGGTGTCGATCTCGTCGAGCCGGACGATATTGATTTGCTCCGTCTCTTCCGAACCGGGAGAAGGTTCCTTGTTGTCCCCCAAATGGAGCATGTAGGGGAACTTGTTCAGATCACCGAGATCACTTTTCTTGCTACGGTATTCATTGGAAAACACCCCACCAACGCTGCCGTCTTTCTTCTTGAAGAAAAGGCAGAGATCCAAGTCGGTTTCCGAACTCCAGAAGAGTTTGACTTTCAACTTTCCGGTAAAGGTAAATGCAGCTTGTTCCTCTTTGCGCCGGAGGGTAATCTTTTTCTTGAGTGTAGGCATAGTATGGATGATTTAAACGTTAGAGTAGTTTTTTGAGAGCATCGGGGAATGCCTTTGCTTCCTTTTGCAGATTCAGCAGCAAGTCCCTTTCAGTCGGGTCGACCTTGCCGTCGTTGCCTATCTTGTCAATGAGCCATGCGGCCTCGTCCGGGTCTATTTCGCCGGGAGAAGTCTCGTCCTTAAGCAGGAAATCAGAAATGGCCTTCACGAAGAATGCCTGCCACTCCGGAGCGTTTGAGACGTCGCTCACTGCATCATTGAGCTCAAAGAGGAACTCGGCCTCTTCCTTGTCTATGATGCCATCGGCATAAAGAATTTCTTTCAGCTTTTGAACTTCGCCAGCGTCAATCTTACCGTCCGCCAGAAGTTCCTTCTTTAAATCATTGAGTGTCTTCATGTGATTTGATTTTTTATTCGCAAATGAGTGAGAATCCCGGAATTTTGTCAAACGCTGTGCCTAAGTCCATCACGACACCTTCGTTCACTACCGAGTTTTCTTGCCCCTTGTTTTTTATTGAACAGACGTAGTACACATGCCCCATCTCGGAGGCATCGATGACTACTTCGAAATAGTCGCCGGAATCGCTCATGATTTCCACTCTTCCTGAGTCTTGGGCGAAGTTCACCTCCTCGCCGTCGATGGCCTTACTATAGTTGAGCACGCATATACGGGCGGTGTCGATTTCATCGAGATTGCCGATGTTTATTTGTTCTACGGATTCGCCTCCTTCGGCTGGTTCCGGCTCATCACCCTTGTGCAGCATGAAGGGGAACTTATCCAGACTGCCCAGGTCCGATTTCCTTTGGCGGAAAGCAGATGAAAAAACACCGCCGACTTGTCCGTCCTTTTTCACAAAGAACAGACACAGGTCGAGGTCTGTCTTTGACTGCCAGAGCAGTTTCACTTTGAGAAGACCATTGAAGGTGAACTCGGCAGGTTTCTCCTTTCTGCGCAATGTGATTTTCCTTTTGAGTTGTACTTCTGCCATACGATTTATATTATTTAGAAATTAAAGTCCTCACTGGTTATGCGTCTCTTGGAATCTATGATGTTCTTCTTCGTCTTTGCAGCGGAGGAATTTGTGTCAAAGAAGTCATCGGATGCTTTTTTCTTGTGTGGCTTCACACTTTTCTTAGGTGAATGTCTGGGAGAAGGGTCTTCAAAGAAGTCATCGGCCTGTTGGGGAGGGCAATGAAAGCCCACTACGGGACGATGCGAACTCTCTTTTTTCGTTGAGCTGGTGGAAGAGCTTTCTTCGTCAAAGGAGCGCGGACTAATTGAGGCTTTTCTTTTGGCTTCTGCCTCTGCTTCCCGCTCAAACAAGATTTTCCTCAGCTCTCTTATCTGTCTTCTTGCATCCGGTGCAAGATCCTTCTTGTCCAAATCCCTTAATTTCTGATTGGCCCTTTTGAACTCTTCATGCACAATCAGGTCGTTGATTTCCGCAATGTCCTGCCTGACGGCCTTGAGTTCACTTTCTTCAGCAAGTTTCCCATGAACTCTTCGCAACAAGTCCTCTATTTTCGTGTCATGGCGAAGACGAAGGTACTCCCTGCAGAGGTTTTCCAGACTGCTCCAGTCTTCAGCCCATTTGGCAGCATCGATGTCATTGGACAACTGGTCAATCCGCCTTTTCTCTTCAATGCTTCTCTCTTGCAAGGCTTTGATGTCCGCAATGCGGGATGTCCATTTTTTCTTGTTGTCATGATCCAGTTCCAGCAGCTTTCCACAGCAAAGTATGGCACCTTCATATTGCTCCGTTTCCAGAAGCTGTGACATTTCGGACATGGCCTTTTCTATGCTTTCCTTTATTTCTATTTGCCCGTTCCTTATTTTGATTTCGCGTTCTTTGACCGCGTTGTCATTTAGGCCAATCAGTTTGGCTTTCTTCAACTCTTCAGTAGCCTCGTTGTAGAGTTTCTGGGCTATGAAGATGTCGGCGCGGTCGATGCAACGGTCAAAATCCTTTGACTGTTTGATTAGGCGTGCAGACTCTTCCTTGATCCTTGTGGCTTCTTTGGAATCAGGGTAGGCACTTAATGCCTCGTCCGCCTTTTGGCGTGCAGTCTCCCAATTCTTTTCCTCGAAGGCGGCTTTAGCTTGCTTGATCCTTTCTTTATAGGTGTTCATTTGCACGCTTATTTCCGCTTTCAACCGCAAGGCGTCGTTATATTTCTGCTTGGCATCGGCGTCATTTGTGCGGAATTCAAGTGCCTTTTCAAAATAAAAGGCCATGTTGTCATAGTCACGTTCCTGCTCACAACGGTATCCGTTCTCTATGGCTTCCTTGTATTTTCTTTCCCGCTCTTCAGATTCCCGCTTGTTCTTGGCGATGACAGCCGCTTCTTCCTCGGCTCTCTTCTTGGCGTCAGCCTCGGCCTTCAGATTCTTGATGCGAAGCAATTCTGCCTCAGCATCGTCAGCAATCTTGATGTCCAAATCCTTGAATTGACTGCAATCAATGAAGTTGTATGCACTCACTAAAGACGGCATATCCTTGTCCATATATCGGACGATCCTTTCCGAGGGTATGTTGTAATGATTCAGCAACTGCCCAGAGAATTGCTGATTCGTCAACGTGTTCCCTAAGAACAGTATACCTCGCAACTGCTCCTGGCGAACGCCGGCTTTTGCAACGAAAGATGCGATGCAGTCTGCCACGTTCTTGACAATGGATGCTGTTTTCTCGTCTATCAGCCCCTTTCTGACTTGTACCTGATACGTCTTGTATGGGTCTATAGACAAGGTGATGCCTGTTATCTGGATGGGTATATGGGGGCGTGCCGCCGCCAATCTAACGATCCAGTCATCTGCATATTGCATGGAGCGCTGGTACTCCCTTTCGGCCTCTTCCCTTCCTTTCAGAAAGCGCTCTGTTTTGTTTATATTGTCGATGATATATTCAACCAAGCACCGTCCTCGCAGGTCTGTGCCCATTCCGCACATGACACTGTCGTTCTTTCTGACGAAAAGATTTCTGCTCTTTTGATAGATGGCGTAATGCAGGTTTTCGTTGCATGCGTTCAGTGTCAGATAATAGCCGTCATCGGCAAGTCCGCTATGTTTCGCGGCATATTCAAGCGCAAGGTGTTCGATCCTAGCCGCACTTTCTTCTATCATGAAACCGGCAGATTTCAGCTGCTCCATGAACAGCATGCGTGCCCCTAAAGAAATGTCTTTTGAAAATGAGAGGTATGTTCTTATTTCACCCTCAACCCCCATAGCCGCTCGCAGGTCATCGAGTATCTTTGAACTTTTGAAGATGTCTTTGAAGCGTTGGCGGCGTTTGAACATGATAAATGTGGCATCCGGATCTGTTATCAATGAGAACACATCGCCGTAGTAGTGGTTCTCATGATTCCAGAAATGACTCTTATATCCTTTTCCATATGAGATGGAGTCGCTGTCGACATCCTCATGGAAGAAGAGCCATATCCGGTCTTCGTTGTTGGGCAAGGATATCGGACGTATGGCACTGCCGGAACAAACTGCCCCAACTATGTACCACTTGTCTATGTAAAGAGCCAATGATTTCATTTGCTGCACTAAATGTCATTGATTGAAGGCCTTCCTAATGAGTGTGTCAAGGAAACAAATGCCTTCAGCAATGATTATCGGTTGGTGGTAATGGAAGCCGTCACCCGCCTTCTCCTTTTCTTTCGCTTTCTTGTATTCACGGTCTTTATTGCGGATATATGCGCTAATCCTGCTTGGCAGATCATGCAGGTCGTCACGGAGTTCGCTGTCTGCATTGACATACATTTTGGTCTTCTGACTGACAAACTCAAGGAATATGTCCATAAAAAGCTCGAAGTTCTTGGCCCCTTTGAAGTCGAAGTTGTTCATGTCATGGGCGAAATAGTCTCCTGTCAGCTCATCTTCGACTGCGATGGACTTCATGTTTCCGTCCGGCATCAGGTACTTAACGCCGTCTTCGCCACAGATATCGGTGTCAACAGACTTCTGTATTTTGATTACGTCTTGGGGATTGCACAATCCTTTGGCCACTTCGGCCTTGTTGTCCACTTCTATTTCATCGCGATATTTGACCTCCAGATTGATGTCTGCAATGAGTGAGACCCCCGTATTTAGACACTTGGCATAGTATTCCTTGGTGGCACGCTGTCCTGCCGAATTCCGTAACCAGTGGAAGATGCGGCCTCCCTTTCCAAACGAGAGAATGTCCACTTTCTTAATTTGCTTCAGGCCGTATTCTTTAACTGCCTTTCCTATCAGCATTCCTGAATAGAACAGCAGCAGGCCCGTTACGTAGGCTGGTATGGTAAAGGCGAACTTTGCGTCTCGATTGATTGTGTCATAGAAGTTGTCGTAATCTTCGGGCGTTTTGAGCTGGTCAAAGATGTTGTTCAGGTAGTAAGGGGCCTTCTTGGGTCTTTGCAACAGGTCTTTGATATTGGACACATAGACGGTCTTTTGGCTTCCTTCGTGGAAGTTTACAAGAGCCTGACGGAAGGTTTCCGATTTGATGATGGCATCGAAGAATACGCCAGCCGCCAGCCTTACGGAGCTTTCCCGGTATAGGGAAGACCTGTTGCTGTTCGCGGGGTCTTTGGCAAGGAGCAGGATGTCACTTGTACTGCCGCCTACGTCAATACCGAGGAATAGGTTGTCGTTCATGAGGCCAAAGTCCTGTGACAAGGCGAAACTGCACACAGCCTCGGCCTCAGTCGGAAGTTCTTCATTCAATTGAGGCCTCTTCCCGTAAGGGGTTATCTTAATGAGGTCTTCGAATATCTTCTCATAGTCGTTCACATCGGCTTCCATCATTGACCCCGGATGGCTCCAGCTGATCTTGGTGGGGCAAACCCGTTTTTTGTAGAGGAAAGCGCAGGTCTGCAACCAGATGGACTTCAGATAGGCTTTCTTTTTCTCAAGCCCCTTCTGGTTGTCAAGCCACTTCATGTTATAGTGTAAGACTCCCGCCTGTGTCCTGATTTCATATTCATTCATTTCACGTACATCCACATTGGGACGGTTCACGGGTACGCCGCCAGCTATTTCTTCCGACTGATTGTAACAGTTGTAGCGTGTGTCGTGTTCGTGCAGCCAAGACTTTAGCTGACCGTTGGGGGCTGGATAGTTCGTGAAGAACAGTAACTCATTGTTCAGGGCGTTGGCTCGCCTGTCTCCGTTTTCCAATCCAACAAGAACTGCACGGCAATTGTCAAATTCCACAGGCCGGGCACCTCTGTCACTTTGGTTGTAATAAACGCAGGTGTTGTTGCTTCCGAAGTCGATGCCGATGGTAGCGGAAGAACTGCTATCGACTGCGGGCAGATTTCTTATAATTGAATGGCGGATCATCAGATATCCCGCACGGACATCCTTACCGCTCTTCCTTGCCATGGCGAGCAGTCCCTCAATAGGCTTGTCTGCCGACAAAATGTTATATTTGGGAAGTTCTTCGCCTTGTCCGGCAGGGTAGGTGACGAGCCTCTTAAAGTCTGCTTCCATATTTTCATCGGGCGATGGCTCATACGTTGGTATGAGAAAATGGCCGTTTCTGTCGCGGAGTATTTGCCCGTCAAACTTGAATATAGGCTGGAATTGTTGCTGGGCTTCGGCTGTGAACTCCGAATAAAGGTAGTATTTGTTCCATTTGTCGGAGACGAAGTCTGGCCACAAAATCACCTTATTTTGTCCGCTCATCCAGTCCACTTCATATTCCCGTGTGTTGAGTGTTACCTTTTCTCCGTCAATTTCAACGATGAGCGTGACAGACAGTTGTCCAGCATCGTTAATCTTGGCAGACAGGTGGGTATTGCCACCATCGGTATATCCGAGCACTTCCGACAGGCGGTTCTTGAAGATGTCAATCCCCATCTCTGACAGAGGGATGGTGAAGTAGTAGGTGGAGTGCGTCTGGAGATCCCTCACTTGCAGGAAAAACACGGGAGCATCCGAAAATTTCTGCCGTTGTGAACTGTCTTCTGCCCAACCAATGACATGTGTGTCCTTACTTAGCAAGTTTTGAATGTCACCAATCTCTTGGTAGTCCCCTCCATTGACGTAAGTAAACTTATAGTCTGGAGTCATGTAAACGGGGACGTCGCTTTGGAAAAGAATGGAGAACGGACATGACAACTGCGCGTATGCAGGTATAGGGCCTTTGTCTCTTAATTTCGTATTGGCCCTATCGCATATTTCTTTCTCCCATGCTCGGCTCATACCTTTGAAACCGTCAATTGAGACTTTCTGATCCTCTTCGCGGAACTGATTTATCTTAGTCTCGAAATCATCAAGATTGCTGTTTATGTTCTTGACAAACAGATACAGTTTCTGCAAGGAATCGGGAGAGAGATAGGGCATCGGATCCTCAAATTTTCCGTTTCTGTACCAACTGATATCTGATGCGTCAAGCCCCATATTGGTATAGTTCACCCCGGTAAAAACGCCAGTGAGTGGAGATGTTCCGCCAACGAGATGATCCCGATAGTATATCAGCTGTATGTATGGCTGGGCATCTGGATTCTTGGACAATGCATCTTGATCACTCCACAAATCTTGATCGTTAAAGAGCATACGTCCGAATGCGGAAGCGATGTCATAGTCACCGCCTTTAATGTTCATCACGACAGGTTCAGAGAAGCGCATTCTGTCAGAATGGAGTGCGAGTAAGGCTATGAGACCACGCCACTCACCATGCAGAATCTCATAATATTGAGTGAGACCAGAATCACTGATGGCAGGGTCGGGATTGTTCAACGTTGCCAATGCGAACTTAAAAAGCTTGGCACGCGCCCAGGGTGTGGGTACCCCTGATATAAGTGCACCTATTTTGTCGGCTGTTACATCCTCCAAAATCTTCCCTGTCTGGATTCCCTGTATGTAGGATGATGCCATATTGAGCTCGTTCCAGCTTCCTTGCACCCCAGTAGTCAGAGTTGTATAACTCTTGATCAATAAAGCTTTAGACATAGCGAGTGGTACTAATTAATATTGTAGATAGAGCAGAGGGTGTCATAGACCATTTTAAAGAACCGCTCCCCCGTATTGGTAATCTCTATCGGTGCGTTGGAATGCAACTTCTTGATGAACTCTTTCTTGAATGTGTCGAACTTGCTGCCGAAGAGACCTACCTTGAATGTCCAGTCCTTTCCGACTCCTTCTGAGCGGTATAGCGATTTGTTCCACTCATATTTACCCAATTCCCTCATGGTCCTGAATGAGAAGAGCTGTGGGTTGAACAGGAACTTGTCTCCCCCACCAGCAGAGCGGTGAAGCTGGCGTATCCAGCCTTCGGCCAGTTCGCCACCTATGTTGCGTACATTGAAAAGGCGAAAGTAGCTTTTCAGGGCTGCTACTTGGTTGACATCAATGGTGTCGTATCCTATAATTTCCCTCTGTGCGCCGCTACGGCAACTTTCTACGAAATCATCCTTTCCGTTGCAGAGAAATGAAAAGGCTAAGAGCATTCCAAATTTTTTGGCAAACTCCTTGTCGTAGTTGCCTGATGTGCCAACAAAATCCTTGAAATCAAGTTTTCCAGAAGGGTCTACCGCACGAAATACATACTCTGTCTGTCCCAGTGATTTGTTTTCCTTCAGCTGCCCGCTGTCAGAATTCAGAAAATCAAGGGCTGCACAGGCCGCCAGCAATTCTATATAATGGGAATCATTCTTTTGTTCACCGCCACCGGTAATCGTCTGCGTGATTCTGTCTTTCTCTCGTGCCATCGGATCCCAATTGAGACCGTCCGTCCCCATCATGTAGAAGCGCTGGTACGTGTTTCTTACAGTCGTATCATCATCGTAGAACATCATTGCCACTTGTGAATTGAGGGCGAATTTATCACTTGTCGCAATCACTTTCTGCTCTTTCAGCTCTTCAGCTGATGGAGACTTGAAGCTGAAATACGCGGTCAGTAGGGTAGATGCAAAATAGGCACGCCGGAGGATATTGGCCGCACCGTTGCTCAGTATTTCTGCAGCACGGGATATTGCCTGTGGAATAATGGGGATAGAGGATGCCCCCGTCCCGCCAAAGACCGACCCTAAGATGAAAACTTTGGGCGTTCCGCTTGTAGTAGCCTTGATGAGTTCTTGTAGGAAGTTCTTCAAGTCGTTGCCAGAGCGTGAACGTGCCGCTTCAATGATTGAATGGTACATCATCATCGCTCCCAAATGTGTCTGCGCCCTGTACCCGTGCCGAAGATTGAAACTTTCAACTTCTGCAGATAATACCAAATCTGCTAAATCTGTTTCTTGCGAATTGTTGTATCTGGTGTTCCCGTAATTGAAGACTTCGCTGAATGTGCTCTTCTTCTCATAGTTGGGACTGAACTCATAATACTTTATATCAGCCGAGAAGAAGGTTTCCTTTAGGGAAGTCCTATTGGCTTTGTCCGTGTTCTTGGTGTTGACATAAGCCTCCTTCACTTCTTTCAACCGGGAAAAGTTTCCGTTGTTCTTATCGGTGTCAAGAGCTAACAGGTGAATCTCGGTTTCGTCAAACATTCCCATTGCACAGAGATGTATCAATGCTTCTATGCAGCGCATGCCCGTTCCACCGATACCTAATACAAAGAATTGTTTTGCCATAGTCGATGGTTATTTGTTTCTTTCGCGACCTAAGATAGAGCCGAACTTTGAGTGGCGGAAGCTGAACATGATGATAAGGCTGATAAGTACATACCCCAAGCTTGTGATTGCTATGCAATTGCGGTTGCAGGCTCTAAACATATTTTGGAAACCTGCGTTTCGGATGCTTCCTGTAACAATGAGGTCGTTGTAGAGCCAAAACCCCAATACGGCGATGACTCCGATGATGATGAAGGCTATACGTCGTTTCACATAGGACAGGTCCGTACCTCCCTCCCACACTATAAGGTTAGAAACGAGAAATGCGATAGCTACTGCGACAACAAGGACGATGACCGCATACACGTACGTGTCATTGATAAGTTGATCGAGCTGGATTTTGGTGACGATGTGGTTCATAATCTTGCCATTTTATCTTTCGAGAGTTTTCAAATAAATGCTGTAAAACGGTTGCTCCATCACTTTTTGCTGTATTTCCGGGTCTGCCATGCATTGTTGTATGCTTGTCGCAACTGAAACATTGACCTCACCGGGTACATCAATACTGTCAAACTTGAACATGTCGGCAAACTGCTCGAAAATAGGAACGATTTTGCTAACGTATAAGTCTACCTTCAGATAATTATAGGGGGTTCCGTTTAGGCATGTGGGGTCGTACATTTGCGTATCAAAATGCAGAGAAACTTCTCCATGTTTGGAGAACTCTTTATTATCCAATTTAATGAAATTGCTCACTTCATCAATTGCGAGAGTTTTAGAGGGGGGCGTTCCGGCAGTTTGGGCATCGTAGAAGTCGGCATATGCCGCATTTATATTGAACACCCTGGCTTCTATCTCTGCTATGCGAAAAGCGCCAAGGCTGTTACGGTCAACCCTGAGGTCTTTGAGGATGTAGTCGCCGTCGGGTTGTGGATTGCCGGTCCGTGGATCTACGGCGTTCACGATGAGAGGTTCTATACCGTTCTTCCAGTCAAGCTGCCAGTCTTGTATTTCATAGTTTCCGAAACCTTCGACCTTTGCCTCTATCAATGGATTGACCCGTGAATGCCGGCCGTTTCCACTAAACAATGCCGGGTGGTTGGCCGCCAAATGGAAGATCTGAACAGAGGGAAATTTCTGCAGCTGCGTAGTCTGCATGATACGATCGTAAATATTGCCGGAAAGCCTTGTATCGGTAAACAACACATAGAAGCGCTTCTTGTTGTATGGCCTGCCCCCGCTGTACTCCGTGTACGGTTCACTGATGATGTAAATGTCGTGTCCTCGCAACAACCACTTCTTAAATGCGCCGGCCATATATGGATTGTTTATATTGCCCTTGGCGATATTTTGTTGATAGAACTCGCCATCTGTAAGCAGCACGGACTCTCCGTTACCACTGGCCATCCTGTCTATGGCAGATTTCAGGTCTGCATAATTAACCTCGGTAATTGTGCGAAGCAGTTCAAAGGTGGCCCCCTGCTCTTCCGCGATTGTGGAGCCTTTAAGAGAATAGTACTTTTTCGTGGCATCCACGAATGATGGGACAAGGGCGTTGAAAAAGCCTGAATTTTGCCCCATGGCCATACATGTGGAGTAGTCAACATAGAGTGCGAGGCTGTCTTTGTAAAGGGGTTCTGCCCTTATACCCTCATATTGCCGTTGAAACGCCGATAAATATTTACAATCATCGGGAGTGGAGACATTATGACTACAGGAAAATAATGAAGCAACCGTGAAACTGAACGGGAGGAGTCTGCCACACAGCTTGATAAGCCTATTTCTCATGTGGATGTTAGGTAGATTTAAGCTCTGTATGTCCCAATACAGAAAGGATTATTGCTTTTCATGCAAAATAAAAGAGCGTGGGAACTTCTTCCCGTTCGTTTTGTCAACTGCGGTCTTGGCAAGGTATCGTTCTGTACGGGACGCGATAGAATCCGTGTCGAAACGAATGAATGTTCGCTATAGGGGAATGAATATAGCCCTTGGGCGATGGTACAAACATTCTTTTAAGTTCTACTGTTACGAAGTCCGGAGCAGAATTAGATTCTTGGTAGATTTCAGTTAGGCAAGAGCGAGGCAGCAAGCAAACGCCTTTTAATATAAATGGTGTCTCATATGTCTCCATTTAGGGGAATGCGAACTCCAAAGAAGGGGGTGCGTAGAGACTCCGAGTTGATCATCCTTAGCGTTATCTATGACGCTTTTGACAATGTATTCGCTGCAATTTTAATCCTTTTCTTTCTAATGAGCAAAAAATGGAATCCGTTTTTTAGAAAATATTCATTATAGATCCAGTAGCGAGGTTTTTGCTTATTTAATAGGTCTTAAAACTGAGGGCTTCATAGTTGTGAATGTACGGATGTGCCACCTTTTCAATGGCTTCCCATAGGAACTTAAAGTATATTTTCGAGATTTGTTCGCCAAGCGTATGCTCTATGAGTCTTCTCCCAAAGTTTGTTTCTTGCTTTTGCCCTAACATTTATTTTCTGTGAATCTGCATTCAAAAATTGCATTCCATATTTGGCATTAGCCGATAAAATGCGTATTTTGCGCACCGATACGGGAGAATCCCTGTCAATTACTAACCCATTCTTAAACCAACTGCGAACTCCATGAAAGTTTACAATTCACATGAAATCAAGAACATTGCCCTCCTTGGCAATGATGGATCAGGCAAGACCACCCTCACTGAAGCTCTGCTCTTTGAGAGTGGTCAGATAAAACGGCGTGGCCGCATCACGGCCAAAAATACGGTGTCGGATTATTTTCCAGTAGAACAAGATTATGGCTATTCGGTGTTCTCCACGGTTTTCCATACAGAATGGAAGGGCAAGAAGCTGAACATCATTGACTGCCCGGGAAGTGACGACTTTGTGGGTGCTGCGCTTACTGCCATGGCTGTGACGGACACAGCTTTGCTCTTGATAAACGGCCAGTTCGGCCCCGAGGTAGGGACGCAGAACCATTTCCGCTATGCGGAGAAACTACATAAGCCCGTTATCTTTTTGGTCAACCAGCTGGACAACGAGAATTGCGACTATGACGCTTTATTGGAGGAATTGCAGGACATTTATGGCTCAAAGGTCGTGCCCGTGCAGTATCCGATAGCTACAGGGCCAGACTTTCACGAGTTAATCGATGTCATTTTGATGAAGAAACTTTCGTGGAGTCCGGATGGCGGCGAGCCAGTTTTGGAGGAAATTCCTGATGGAGAGAGGGCCAAGGCAGAGGCGCTGCACAAAGCCTTGGTCGAGGCCGCTGCCGAAAATGACGAGGCCTTGATGGAGAAATTCTTTGACACGGAGCATCTCACGGAGGATGAAATGCGCGAAGGTATCCGCAAGGGACTTGTCACCCGCAGCATATTTCCGGTATTCTGTGTCTGCGCCTCTAAGAATATGGGCGTAGGGCGCTTGATGGAGTTTTTGGGCAACGTAGTTCCATTTGTGGACGAGATGCCGTCAGTACACAATACACGCGGAGAAGAGGTCAAGCCTGACCCTAATGGACCGACCTCCATTTATTTCTTCAAAACTGGCGTGGAACCCCACATTGGTGAGGTACAGTATTTCAAGGTGATGAGCGGCACGCTCCGTGAGGGGGACGACCTCTTGAATGCAGACCGCGGCTCAAAAGAGCGCATGGCGCAGCTTTTTGTATGTTCCGGTGCGAATAGGGAGAAAGTCGGGCAGCTTTCGGCTGGTGACATTGGCTGTACGGTCAAGCTGAAAGATGTGCGGACCGGCAATACGCTAAACTCCAAAGATTGTGAGAACCGCTTCAACTTCATCAAATACCCCAATCACAAATTTACCCGGGCCATTCGTGCGGTCAATGAGGCTGATACGGAGAAGATGATGGCCGCGCTTAACCGCATGCGACAGGAGGATCCTACTTGGGTTGTGGAGCAGAGCAAGGAATTGAGGCAGATCCTGGTACATGGGCAGGGAGAGTTCCACTTGCGCACCTTGAAATGGCGCCTGGAGAACTTGGATAAAATCCCGGTTGAATATTATGAGCAGCGCATTCCCTACCGTGAGACAATCACCAAGGCGGCTCGTGCTGACTACAGACACAAGAAGCAGAGTGGGGGAGCCGGACAATTTGGCGAAGTGCATCTCATTGTTGAGCCGTACAGTGACGGTATGCCAGACCCTGTTTCCTACAAGTTTGGTGGTCAGGAAATACGTATTTCCATCAAAGGCAAGGAAGAGATACCCTTGGAGTGGGGTGGCAAGCTCGTCTTCATTAACTCAGTCGTTGGCGGGGCCATCGACGCGCGGTTTATGCCGGCTATCCTGAAGGGTGTGATGAGCCGTATGGAGCAGGGGCCGCTTACCGGCAGCTACGCCCGTGATGTTCGGGTCGTAGTCTATGACGGCAAGATGCACCCGGTAGACTCCAATGAACTTTCATTTATGCTTGCAGGGCGAAATGCATTCAGCCAGGCATTCAAAGAGGCCGGCCCCAAGATACTTGAGCCTATTTATGACGTGGAGGTTTTTGTGCCGGGAGACAAGATGGGTGATGTCATGAGTGATTTGCAAGGACGCAGGGGATTGATAGTCGGCATGTCGAGTGAAAACGGTTACGAAAAGATACAGGCCAAGGTGCCTCTCAAGGAAATGTCCTCCTATGCAACGGCCTTAAGCTCTCTCACGGGAGGACGGGCTTCGTTCATCATGAAGTTTGCAAGCTATGAACTTGTACCCGGAGAACTGCAGACCAAGCTGATCGCTGAACATGAGCAGGAAATGGCCGAAGCCTGACCTATTGGGAATGCGCTGATCACAAGGCGAACTCTCACAAAAGAAATCCGGCCTCTCCACAGTGAAACGTGGAGAGGCCGGATTGGTTTATGTACAAATACTGTAAGAACAGCCCGTGTCAGAGTGAGTTGTTTTCGCCTGTGGGGAATATGACGGTTGGCTTAAAGTGTTGTGCCTCTTCCGGTGTCATTTGGGCAAAAGCCATGATAATGACTTCATCTCCCACTTGGAACAGGCGGGCCGCCGCCCCGTTCAGACAGATGCAGCCAGAGTGGGCGGGTCCCGGTATGATATAGGTTACTACGCGCTCACCATTGCTGTTGTTCACCACCTGCACCGCTTCGCCTGCCAGCATTCCGCAGGCGTCCATCAGTACCTGATCTATCGTGATACTGCCCATATAGTGCAGGTTGGCCTCAGTCACGGTGGCACAATGTATCTTGGACTTAAGAAGATTCAATAGCATCTTTATATTTGGATTATTGGTCCTTGTATTTAATATTGTCGATCAGCCTTACAGGTTTGTCTCCGCAATATACGGTAATGCAGCCAACGACACTTTCCGCTTCGTCCCAGGACGATATGGGCTGTAATGTCGCGCCATTGACGATCTCGAAATATTCGACCTCAAGTCCCTTGGTCGCGTTGAGCGCTCCGATGACGAGTTCCCGTGTTTCCTTGACGGTGTGGCTCTTGGCAAACTGTACGCTGCTTTTCAAGGCTTGTGAGATGCAGACAGCCGTTCGCTTTTCGCTCTCGCTTAGAAGGGCGTTTCTGGAACTTAGGGCCAATCCGCTTTCTTCGCGCACGATTGGACATGGGCAGATCCGGACGGGGAGATTCAGGTCTTTGACCATCGCGCGGATGACGGCGATCTGCTGGTAGTCCTTTTCTCCGAAGTAGGCACGGTCCGGTTTGACAAGGTCAAAGAGCTTGCTTACAATCTGGCATACCCCATTGAAGTGTCCCGGACGACGGGCACCCTCCATGACCGTGTCTATGGGGGGGTAGGAGAAATGCCGGGTATCAGGTTCAGGGTAAATCTCTTCCGCGCTGGGAGCGAAGACGTAATCAACCCCCAGACTGTCAAGCAACAGGCAGTCGGCATCGAGCGTACGGGGATAATTTTTCAAGTCGTTCTTGTCGTTAAATTGGGTGGGGTTGACGAAGACGCTGACGACGGTGACACCGTTTTCTCCGACTGAGCGCTTGACGAGAGAGGCGTGCCCTGCATGTAGAGCCCCCATCGTGGGCACCAGGCCGATGCTCTTGCCCAACGTGCGCTCCCTTTCGAGCGCGCCCTGAAGTTCCTCTTGAGTTTTAAAGATGGTCATTGTATCTTTTTTTTGCGTTGGGGACGGTCTCTCACCGAGCAACATGGTGGCGTTGCGGACAACGGCCCCCTCGCTTCATTTAGGGCGCAAAATAACACATTAATTACCATATGGATACCACTATGCACATCGAAAATGGTGATATTTAACTTGCGCCTTCCCTCTGTGTCAGTTCAAACCCATATGGTCTTGATTTTTTTGTTACCTTTGCAGGGCAAAGCGGTGGATGTTCGTACGAATCTCCCAGTATCGCTCTCATAAATTGTTGAAGAAATAATGAAGTCTAAGAAAGTCTTATTCATCACCCAAGAGATGGTGCCGTACGTACCAGAAACCTCCATGTCACTTGATGGCCGTCACCTGCCTCAGGCCATGGGAGAGCAAGGGTGTGAAATCCGCACTTTTATGCCGCGATGGGGCATTATCAATGAAAGGCGCAACCAGCTGCATGAGGTAATCCGCCTGTCAGGCATGAATATCATCATTGATGACACCGACCATCCCCTGATCATCAAGGTGGCTTCGATACAGGCGGCTCGTATGCAAGTCTACTTCATAGACAACGATGATTATTTCCATAAAAGGGGCATGCTGGCGGATGATAAGGGGGCGGAATATCCCGACAACGCGGAGCGTGCCATTTTTTATGCGCGCGGTGTCTTGGAGACAGTGAAGAAGTTGCGCTGGTGTCCTGATATCGTGTATTGTCAAGGCTGGATGTCTTCCATCGTGCCTTTGTACATCAAGACAGCTTACAGGGAAGAGCCTCCCTTCGCCGAGGTAAAAGTCGTTTCCTCACTTTATAGCCAAGCGCCCACGCTAAAGCTTGGAGAGCGCTTTGAAGAGTGCCTCACCTTCCGTGATGCCAACGCGGAAGCCGTACAGCATGCAGGACTGGACTTGGCAAATTTGGACAAATTGGAACGTTTGGCAGTCGCCTTCAGCGACGGCGTGATTGAGGGCGAAGCCGGAGCGCAGCCCGAGATGCTTGACTATGCGCGTCAGCTCGGAAAGCCCGTATTGAGCGCACCGGCCGATACTGGAAAATTCGAAGCCTATCACGAGTTCTTCAATGAAGTGGCTCAGTGATTTCTTTTGCGGTCAGCCCGCAATGGGTATCTGTTCCCATTATCTCCCTTGCGGCGTGATTTAAAGACTTAATACATGAACAAGATATTCCTTTCGTTTCTGGCGGGCAGCGCATTGCTGCTGTCAGGATGTGATGATGATACCTTGAATGTGGGCATCGGCATGATGCCCGATGGCGATGGTGTATCTGCCAGTACCCAAGTGTACAACGTTGAGAGCAAGACCGTACAGGTCGAATCGGTCTTGGCCAATACCTCCACTTGCTATTTGGGCAGTGTGGTAGATCCGGAAATGCGTGTCAAGACCACCAGCGATTTTCTGGCGCAATTCCATGTTCCCTCCAATTTCGTATTGCCCAAGCTTGATGTCTTGGTGAAGGACAATGCGGGACAGGTTGTTGCAGACTCGTGCGACATCCGTCTCTACATAGACACTTTCTACGGCGATTCTCTGGCGACGATGAAGCTCTCTGTACAGGAACTGAATTCCAACAACATACTTGACGAATCCAAGCCTTACTACACCAATCTGAATCCTAACGACTATGTGAATCCTGACACGGAATACAAGAAAAGTATTTCCTATTCAGTGAAGGACTTGACCAAGGCTGACAGTGAGAACAGCGGCACAGGCTATTACCGGCAGATAACAGTGCGCATGCCGGCATCGTATGGCACCAAACTTATGCGTGCCTATTATGAGAATCCCGACAACTTCAGTAATTCCTATAAATTCATTCATAATGTTTGTCCCGGGTTCTATTTCAAGAGCGCGGGGGGGATAGGCTCCATGCTTACCACCAAAATGATAGGCATGAATGTTTATTTCCGCTACCATACCAAGACTACGGCAGACAAGGATACCATTGTGGATGGCATGCAGCGCTTTGGGGCTACGGGCGAGGTTATTCAAACCACCCGCATCGACAACGAATATCCAGGCAGCCTTTCCTTGGAGGACTTGGAGAAAAAGAACTGTACGTACGTCAAGACCCCGGCTTGTCTCTTTACGGAAATGACGCTCCCTGTGGGTGATGTCGTGGCTGGCGAACATTACACTGACAGCATCAATCAGGCTAAAATCACCATTCGCAAGTTCAACAACGAGGTCAGTTCGGATTACGCCTTTCCTGCTCCCCAATACTTGCTGCTGGTGCGCAAGTCCAAGATGGATGCTTTCTTTGAAGAGGAGAATTTGCCGAACAGTAAAGATTCCTATTTGAGCAATGCCTACAGTGAGACGACTGGCGCCTATCAGTTTAGTAACATCTCACAATTGATAACCGATCTGCGCATAGAGCGCGATAAAGGAGCTGGTGTCAACAAAGGTGATGACGAAGCGACCCGGCAGGGAAAGTATGCGATATGGGAGGCGGCCAATCCTGACTGGAACAAGGTGATGATTGTTCCCGTATCGGCTTCCTTCACCACATCCACCAACTATTACGGTCAGGAGACGAAAACGCTTCGCAGCCTGCGTCACGACTTGGGACTTAGTTCTGCCCGTCTGGAAGGCAGCAAGGAATCGCCTCTACAGCTGCAGGTAGTTTACAGTCGTCAAAAGTAATCCCTTCCGTCTTATTTTCAGCGGTAGGAAATGAGAGAATAGGACTGATGTGCCTCGTGTGCCGTCAAGTGTTATTCTCTCATTTCTTGTCATCTAACTGATCGTGAGGCAGCTGGTCAAATTCGTTTTTGTTGAAATAAGGAACTCCCTCCTATTTACATAAAAATCTTCCCAATGAAAGCTATGATATTGGCGGCAGGCTTGGGCACGCGGCTCAAACCGCTGACAGACCGGATACCCAAGGCTCTGGTGCCGGTTGGCGGCATTCCTCTGATAGACCGCGTGCTTGGCAGACTTCACGAAGCTGGTGCCACAGAGGTCGTGGTCAATGTGCATCACCTGGCTGACCAGCTTGAGGAGCATCTGAAATCCCGCGAATGGGGCTTGACCGTTCGCATCTCAGACGAACGGCATGGGCTGCTCGACACAGGTGGCGGCCTGCGCCATGCGAAAGGTCTCTTTACAAATGACGGAAAGCCGATTCTCATACACAATGTGGACATCCTTTCCAATGCCGATCTGAGGAAATTTTATCACTCCCATGACAGTGACGGTGCCTCACTTTTGGTCAGTAACCGTCAGACGAATCGCTATTTGATGTTTGATGCGGACGGCAGGCTGTGCGGTTGGACCAATCTGGCGACCGGTGCAGTGCGTACCCCATATCCCAATCTGAAGGTGGAGGACATGCGTCTTTTGGCATTTTCAGGCATACATTGTTTTTCGCCGAAGCTCTTCCCTTGGATGGACAGTTTTCCGGAGCGTTTTTCTATCATAGACTTCTACCTTTCAGTCTGCGATAAAGCAGATATACGGTGCTACGAGCAGCCGGGTCTTAAGCTGCTTGATGTTGGCAAGCTCAATACGCTTCATGAGGCAGACCGTTGGGGCGGAACGGCAGACTGACAGACAGGGAGAGCAAAAGAGTTCCTGTCACCCCATCAGTGAACTCCGGGCGAGGCCACCCGGAGTCGCCACCCATTATAAATAAGCGTAAAGGACGGCCCTCAATTTATTGAGGGCCGTCCTTTATCGTCTCGCGCTCCTTCCCGGCTTTTGCATGCTGGAGGTGCTGTAATAGCTTCTCAGCTGAGTGTTCTACAGGAACACCTGAAAGGAAGCTCCCGCCGTCAGTTTGCTCATGTGTTCGCCGCTTTGCTGGCTGTGTGCGGGCAGCAGGTCATAGTCGAGGAAGAACTGCAGGCCATAGCGCCGTTTGGCGCGAAAGGTGAATGAAAGTCCGCTTCCAAAGCCCATGGCGCTGCGGGCTGGAATCTCCCGCCCCGTTACCTTGAGCTTGGGATAGTGCGTGTATTCCGCCAGCAGTTTGCTTCCCACCAGCCAGCGTTTGGACAGCGGATATGACACATAGCCCCCCGCAGCGATTGTTTTCGCATCGAACGAATTGTTTTCAGCCTCTTCCTTATTGGCGATGATGGCCGTGCTGGATGCCGTCAGCCTACCGCCGACGCCAATATAAGGGGAAAAGAAATAAGCGCCTTCGATACCGGCTGTACTGCCGGAAGAGGTTTCCAGTTGATTGTTTTCATCGATGTCGTAGGCGCTAATCGGCACATTCACGCCCATGTACAAACTGACGAACGAGGGATGTGCCATTCTGTCGAAATCCTCTTCTCCGTCCACATCGTTTTGGTTTAACCCCCTGTCCTTAAAGATAAGATCGGCAAGGAAATATCCCACTTCTGTTGACAGGATGCCGATGCCTGCGCCGGTTAGCACATCGCTGAGCCAGTGCTTGTTGTTGGCCATCCGCATCAGGCCGGTGCCGGCAGCCACTGTGTACCCCCCTATGCCGATCCACGGACTTTTGTCGCCATACTCTTTGTTGAGCATGGTCGCCGTCATGAAGGCAGTGGCCGTATGCCCGGAGGGGAAGGAGTGGTTGTTGGTTCCGTCGGGGCGCACGATACGCGTGTTATGCTTCAACGTATTGACGATCCCTCCCATCAGCAGGGCGGAGAATGCGTCGGAAACGAGCATCCGCCCCCATGAGCTGCGGCTCTCCACGCCCAACGCTTTCAAGCTGAGCATGGCCACTCCCGGTGCGTATTGCGTGTAGTTGTCCAAGTGCCGCTTGAAACTGGGCATGTAGTCATTGCGCAAATTCCGGAAATGCGTGTCCTCTCCCTTCACGATCAATCCACAGGCTATCAGCGGAACACCGGCGCATGTCATCTGATACCACTTCTTGGACGACAACTGGTCAAGGTTGCGGCTCGCCCGGCCATAGGGGAGCGTTTTCTCACGGCGTACAGCAACGGTTATGCTGTCCGCACCCCTAACATACAGGCTGTCAGAGCGGTTGGCCGGACTGTCGGGTTGAGCGGAGGCCGTTCTTGGAAATAGTGTACATAGTCCGGCCAAGAATAGATTCAGCTTCCTTCTCATCAGCATGTTTCTAAGTCTCATATCGTTTGGTACTGTGGCAGGTTGCTGGCACAGGGCTGAGCAGGGGAGGTACGGAACTCCGTATATCCCAAGATGTGTCCCTTTAGAACTTGACTTCAAATTGATGGATACCCTCTGCCTGATAGGTATATTCTATCCTCCATTGATGGTAATCGCATACCGCCTTGACGATGGCAAGCCCCAGTCCATTTCCTCCTTTCGCAACCGTAGTCTGGTGAAAGCGGCTGAAAATCTTCTTCCGGTCCAGTTCCGGCTCATCGGAGGTATTGGCGAAGCGGATGCCTTCACGGCTTATGGAGATGTCTATCCACCCGCCCGGACGGTTATGCCGGATGGCATTGACCGTCAAATTGTTCACCAGACTCTCGAAGAGCGACCTGTTGGCCATGACGCGCAGTCCCTCCTCTATGGGAGTGATGGTCAGGTGAAGCCCTTGCGCCATGCTTTCCAAGTAGGTGCGCAACTGCTCTATCACCGCAACTACGTCCACGCTCTCCGTGCGTTTGAACTGGCGGTTCTCCATTTTTGCCAGCAACAGCAGGTTGCGGTTCAGCCGTGACAGGCGGGCGTTCATCTGATACAGGTCTTGGATGATGGCGGCCTGTTCTTCCGTGATGTCAGGCAGTTGCAGCAGCATGTCGAGCTTGCTTTGGAAGATGGCAAGCGGTGTCTGCAGTTCGTGCGAGGCATTTTCGGTAAATTCCTTTTGCAGCCGGTAGCTGTGCAGACTGTTGCGGATGAGCCGTTCCAGTACGGTGTCGAGGCGGGCGAACTCTTTAATGTCACTTGTTTCGAACGCCGGGAGTGTGCCATCTTCGAGCTTGAAGCCTTCTATGGCCGCCAGTGTATGGTCAAAGGGACGCCACAGCCTTTTGGAGATGAAGCGTATCGTGAGCACAATGGCAGCCCCCATGACGGAAATGATCAAAACGAACTGCAGCATGATTCCCTGCATGATGTCTTGCTCCATGTCTATGGAGGGCAGCGTGCGGCCTTGCCGGATCGCCTCCATAAGATCGTACATGTCTTCAGCATAGAAGTTTTTGGTAAGCAAGTAGAACAGCGGGGTTGCCAGCAGCAGCAGTGCAGTCACGCATACGATGAACTGCACCAGCATTTTGTGCATCAGACTTTTCCCTTTCATGTTTCCAACCATTTGTAACCTGTGCCATATACGTTCTTGATGCAATCCTTGCACCCGGCTGCGGTGAGTTTGGCCTTTAGGTTCTTGATGTGCGTATAAACAAAGTCGTGGCTGTCCATCATATCGGCCATGTCGCCACTCAAGTGTTCCGCCATGGCGCTTTTCGATATGACGCGGTTCTTGTTTCCTATGAAGAACAGCAGCAGTTCATATTCCGATTTGGTCAGTTCTATGAGTGTGCCATTGACACTTACGGTCTTGTCAAGCAGGTTGACACGGAGATTCCCGCTTTCGAGCATGTTGGTCGCGGCAAACGATTTCCTGCGAATGATGGCATAGATGCGCATGGCCAGTTCTGGCAGATGAAAGGGTTTGGACAGATAATCGTCCGCCCCGATTTCCAGCCCGCCCACCTTGTCGTCAAGGGAGTCCTTGGCCGAGAGTATGATAATCCCTACATTGTTGTGCCTTTGGCGCAGCTCTCGCAGGATGTCGAGACCGCTTCCCCCCGGGAGCATCAGATCCAGCACGATGCAGTCATATTCGTAAATGCCAGTCTTCATCCGGGCTTCGGCGTAAGTGAACGCCTGTTCGCACCGGTACTTCTGTGCCGCGAGATAACTGACGATGCTGTCGGAGAGCTTCTTCTCGTCTTCTATGATAAGTATTTTCATAAACGGAGTAACGGAGTTACTTGAGTAGCATGACAAGAGTGCCGGCCGTGATGAGCAGGGCGCCTGCGACAGTCTTCATGCTGACCGGCTCCTTGAGTATGAGAAAGGAGAGAACAACCGTGATGACCACACTCAGTTTGTCAATGGGGGCCACCCGCGACACGTCACCGGCCTGCAGAGCTTTGAAGTAGAATAACCACGACAGTCCCGTAGCCGCTCCCGACAGGATGAGAAACATCCACGTATAGCCTGAGATGTCCTTCACCTCACTTATATGACGTCCCGCGAGCACGATGCCCCACGTGATGAGCAATATGATGAACGTGCGTATGGCCGTAGCCAAGTCTGAGTTGATGTCTTTGACCCCTATCTTGGCAAAGACTGCCGTAAGCGCGGCAAAGAAAGCCGAAAGCAACGCATAATATTTCCACATAAGGCAATGGCTTACCGATACAAGAATAATGCAAGTTGAGCGTTACAAAGTTTGTTTGAATGGCTGATCCGCCGCCTGTCTTAGGCAAAATTACTAATTTGACGGCTATCTGTATGTTTCCCGAAGATAAACAACATCAACGAAGGCAACACGAGCAGCAGCAAGGGCAGCCCTACGGCAAAACCGCCGATCACCGCCACAGCCAGCGGCTGTTGCATTTGTGCGCCCAGACCGATTCCTAAGGCGAGCGGCATCAGTGCCAGAACAGCGCCTATGGCCGTCATGAGTTTCGGGCGTATGCGCAGTGCGATGGCGTAGTCCACTGCTTTATGCACTTCGCCGCCCGTCTGGCGGTTCATCTTATATTGCCAAACGGTAAAGATGGCATTTTCCGCGATGATGCCCACCACCATAATAATACCCGTATAGCTGCTGACGTTGAGCGGAACGCCGGTGAGCCAGAGAGCCAGCAGGCAACCCGCTATGCCCATCACTGAGATGAAGAGCACGGCCAGTGAGATGCGCCACTCCCGGAACAGGAACATCAGTACGGCGAATACCAGCAGGACAGCCAGCGACAGGATCATCATCAGTTCGTGAAACGACTGTTGCTGCTCCGAATAGGCGCCCCCGTAGGAGATGTTGTAACCCGACGGCAGTGTGAGCTTGCTCTTGAATGCTCTTTGCAGTTCCTGAATCGTAGAACCCAGGTCGCGCTGCTCCAGACGGGCCGTCAGGGTGACATCGCTCTTCAGATCCTCGCGCTTCTGCTCGATCTCACCGGGAATGATTTCCACGTCGCTGAAGAAGGACAGGGGACGTGTGGAGCCGTCGGGCAGGAAGATGGGGCACTTCTTCAGCTTTTCGGGCGAATTGTCCTTGAAGTCGGTGAAACGCATCAGGATGCGGCGCATCTGCTCGCCGTCTTGCACAGAGCCGATCTGCAGGCCGCCGGTCATGGCCGCTTGGGCGGGATTGGGTTCTATGACATGTGCGGGCTGGCAGAGCGGCACGCCGCCCGTCTGTGCCGTCAGCTGTTCTTGGAAATCTTGCAGCGATATGCCGAACTGCGAGAGCCTGTCCTCTCTGGGTTTGAACACCAGCGAAGCGCCGGCCGGCACAAGCCCGTTGTCTATGTCCACGATTCCCGGCACGTCTTGCATCACCTTCTCCGCCTTGCCGGCCAGAGCCTGCAGGGTGGCGTAGTCGTCCCCGAAGATCTTTACCTCTATGGGTTTGGGCGTGCTCATCAAGTCGCCCAGCAGGTCGCTGATGCGTTGCCCGAAGTCGATCGTCATCAAGGGCACGGCGTTGGAGAGCTGCCGGCGCAAGTCACTGATGACTTCCGGGGTGCTCTCCTTGCGGTCTGGCTTCAGCTCTATCAGGTAGTCGCCGAAATTGCTGGGTTGGGTCTTGAAGGACATTCCCAATGCCGTACGGCGCGAATAGGTGCTCACGGCAGGATGAGCCATGATGATGCGTTCCATCTGCCGGCACAGACGGTCTGTTTCTTCAATGTCTGTGCCTGAAGGGGAGTGGTAGTCGAGTACGATGGTGCCCTCGTCGAGATCCGGCAGAAATCCCGAAGGCAGGCGCGTGGAGGCGTACCAGCCGCCGCAGCCCAGCAAGACGACAAAGAGCACGGCCGCCCATGGCTTGCGGTACATCCGTGTGAGCAGGCGCACCTTGTGGATGGCGCGGCTTTCAAGGGCGGCGGGTGTGTCCAGCCCCTGCGGACGCAGCTTGCGCTTGTAGCCGATCACCAGGTGCAGCACGGGCAGAAGCAGCCACGTGACGAGAAAAGAGGCCACCAAGGTCAACTGCATGGTGTCGGACAGCTCCTTGAAGAAACTGCCGGCGAGACCGCTCATCAGGCGGAAGGGGAAGTGGATGACGATTGTCGATAACGACGAGGCCACCATGGCGGGGAAGAGGTTTCGGATGGCACAGCGCACGGCGGAGAATCGGTCTATGCCGGGCCGCTCCTCATGCTCCCGGTAGATCTGTTCGATGATCACGATGGCGTCGTCGATGATCAGCCCAACGGAGGCAGCCATCGCTCCGAGCGACATGACATTGATGGAAATGCCCGCCAAGTAGCAGAGCAAGATACTGAAGGCCACCGTGACGGGAATCGTCAGCAAGACGACCAGGCTTGACCGCCACGAGCGTAGGAACACGACCATGACCGCCAGGGCCAGGAACAGCCCTTCGTAAATGGTCTTCAGCACACTGTGGATGCTGTCACCCACAAAGGCGCTCTGATTGTAGTAGGGCTTCAGCTCGTAGCCATCGGGAAGCTGCTTGCGTATCTCATCTGCCTTGTGCTCCACGTTGCTGGCGAAATCCAGCAGGTTGACACCCGGCTGTTTTACCAGATCCACGAGGACGGCGTCCTTTCCGTCCGCGTTGATCTTCAAGAACTCTTGTTGCTCCTGCAGCTCGACGGTAGCGACATCGGACAGCCGGACGGTGCGCACGCCATCGTTGCGTATGATGACCTGCCGCAGGTCGTCCGGACTGTAGAGGCGCGTGTCGGTCAGCGTCAGGTATAGGCGGCTGTTGTCGGCCACCTGTCCGTTGCCCACGACAAAGTTCGTCTGGTCAAATGCCGCCTTGATCTGGGCGGGGGTCACGCCGAGTGCGGTCATACGGCCGGGGTCGGGCTTGACCACAAATTCCTTGGCCTTTCCGCCACGTACCACGACGTTGCTGATTCCGTCCACTTGGGAAAACATAGGCCGCACGATGAGGTTTCCCACATCGCGCAGGGCTATGCGGTCGCCCGACTTGCTCTCAAGTGTGTAGCCGTATACGGGAAACAGGGACTGGTTCATGGCTTCTGTGGAAACCACCGTGCCGTCAGGCAGGAATCCCTTGATCTCATTGATTCGGCTTTCAAGTTGCGACTTCAGGGCATAAATGTCCATGCCCCAGCGGAAGTACACGTCTATTACACAACTTCCGCGGCCGGTGCTGCTCTTGACAATCGTGACGCCCGGCACTTTCTTTACGGCGCTCTCCAAGGGCTTCGTCACAGTGATCATCATGGCGTCGATTGGTTGCTCCCCGGCATCGGCTATCACCGTGATGCGTGGAAACAGCACCTCCGGGAACAGGTTGGTCTGCATCTGTGTGTAGCACCAGGCGCCGGCCATCAACAGCAACAGTCCGATAAAGAGGATCGGACGTGCATACATGCGATGGAGACTTTTGGGTTGTATCATATCTTGTTGTATCTGTGTACGTAATGCTTTTCTATTTCGTTACGGTGACTTTGGAACTCTCCTCAAGCCCGTATCCGCCTGTCAGCACGACTTTGTCGCGTGGGGTAAGCGTCTGGCTGAACACTTCTACGCTTGTCGTGTTGCTGTTGCCCGTGCTGACCGGCACCTTGCGTACCGTGCTGTCAGTCGCAAGTACCATGACCCAGTGCTGTGTCAGGGTCTCGTTGCTTTGTACGGCACTGCGCGGCAGGATCAAGGCACGGGTGCCGGCCTCCTTCCGGGTTTGGAATATGGCTCTTGCATTCAGTCCTTCAGGTAGGAAGGGGGCGTTGGCGCGTGCGATGACCTGTTCCGCTTGTGCGACGGTGTTCATGGTGGCCAGAGGGGCTTGAATGGTCGCGGCCAGACGTGTCCCGTCGGGCAGTTCCAGCAGGCAGTGCCCTCCCGTGCGCACTTGCCGGCGGTCCTCGTAGGGCATGTTTATCTCAAAGACCAGGCTTCCCGTTTCCGCTATGCTGCAAAGCACTGAGCCCTCCGGCGCGTAGCCGCCTGCCTGCTGCATGACTTCGAGTACGATGCCGCTGTGCGCAGCCGTGATGACGATCGGACTGCTGCCGGCCCCGCTTCCCAGCGCCCGCTGCTCCTTGCTCTCGATGCGGTAGAGTACCTGCCCCGCACGCACACGGGCGCCCACAGTGGCGGCGCAATAGGTGATGTAGGCGGGAATGGGGGCGGTGACGACGGACTTTTTCAGATAGGCGGTCGTGGCGGAATAGACCGCCTCTTGATCTATCTGCCCATATTCGGCATGTGTCAGTGTGATGGCTGTACGGGGCTTTTCCTGTTGCGTCCCCTCATCGGTAGCGTTGTTCCGCTGGCAGGCTGTGAGACTCAGGGCGGCGATGGAAAGCCAATAATATATATGCGTTTTCATAGGACGGTGATATGTTTTCATTTGTTCCAATAATTATAGGCCGCGATGGCCAGACGGCGGTTGGTGCGTAGGAGCAGGCGCTCTTTTTCTGTCTGGATACGGTTCTGCAGGACGGTCAGGTAGTCCAGCACGGAGGTCAGACCCGCTGCGATCTCCTTCTCGTAGTTGCCCAAGGCAGCGTCGTATTCGGCCAGTTGCCTGTCGAGACTTCGCTCCCGGCTGTCAAATCTGCTGATTTCGGACAGGCATTCGCTCTGCCTCATCCTACGTTGCAAACCGGCCTGCTCACTGTAAGTCTGGATCGTGTTCAGCTGTCTGTGCATTTGCTGCTCCTTCCACCGTTTCTGCCTGCCGTCAAAGAGAGTCCACGAGAATGTCAGGCCAAAGCTCCAGCCGAAATGCCGCTGCCAGTCCTTGAAATTGCCGGTCTGCATACCGCCGTTGACGAAGGCGTCCAGTCGTGGCCTGTATTGCAGGCAGTATGCTTTCATGTCGGTCCGCACGCTCGCGCTGTCGATCTTGTATTGTTCGGTGAAAATGCTCTGTTCCTGCAAGGCCGGCCTTGACAGTTCGGCGGGAGTGTCTTCCAGCCTGACAGAAGCCGTGTCGTCTATGCCGCACATCAGGTTAAGTTCGAGCAGGTGCGTGTGATAGGACTGCAGGGAGGAGGTGCGCAGCTCGGCGTTGGCCTCCCGCTGGGCTTCGATCAAATGCAGGTCGGACTGTTTGGCCAGTCCGTTCCGGTTCAGCCTTCTGACGATACTTTCCTGCCTGTCAAGCAGGGAAGCGACGGAGTCCGTATAGTCCGTCTGCGCCTTGTCGAGCAGGCAGAGCAGGTACTGTTCGGTCACGGAACGCTCCAGCTGGTGCAGCTCCATGCGGATGTCGTGCCGGGCGCTTTGCGTCTGGAGGTCGGACTGTTCCTGGGCGACCTTGAAAGCGGCGTTGCCCAGAAGCGGCTGTGTCCAGGTGAGTCCGGCGTGCAGATGGCCGCTGCTTTCGCCCAAATCATAGCCATAGTATTTGCCTGCATCGGTGGCGTTCCATTTGAAGGAGGTCCGGCCTCCATCGAGAGAGATGATGGGGACAAACAGATAGTCGCCGTTCACCTCCAGCCGTGAGCGCGTGTAGAAGGCTTTCAGCCGTTCGCACTCGGACTTGTTGATCAGAATCTGGTTGTTCCGGTCCCTGACAAGCGGGCTGTATTGCCTCGCCGCCTCGAGGTAGTGCTTCAAGGGAAAGGTGGAGTTGTCCGCCTGCGCGTTTAGGACGCTGGTGACAGACAGTATGCATGCGGATAGAATGGATCTGTTCATACGATCTTGAAGGATTTTCTGCAATTATCGTGCAGCCCAAAGGCCGTCGAACCTGCTCGGACGGCTGAGGCGCAGCCTGTTTTTCCGGCAAAAGTAGGGGGCAATTTTGGAGAAATTTGGGAGAAATGGAGCAGGTGCGGAAAGGGCGTAAGAAATGCTCCCCCATGAAAGGACGGAAGAGAGGGCTTTTTCTGATGCGGACTTGGGGCACACCGGCCTCCATTCCGGCATTTCGGACGATCTGTACACAACCTTCCGCCTTCCGGCAATGCTTTGGGAGGGGCAGGGGACGTACAGCAGTCCCTTTTCCCGCACAGGGACAGGGCGGCAAGCCGTGCAGGCTCCCCAATCCCCATCCCTGATTCAATTTCAAGACTTGAATTATATAAATACAGTCTTGAATTATATAGTTTAAGTCTTGAATTATATAAATACAGACTTGATTTATATAATTCAAGTCTGTATTTTGAGTCTGCGCCGCGCCTGGGGGAGTTGTCGTTGCTGCGCAGACTGTATGGTCTCGTTTCCATGATAGGTGGCAGGCGCTGTTCAGCCCGCTACGGGGATGGGGGCATATCCGTCATGTAGGTCCGGCGTTCCGGCGGGTTCTCTCGTGATTCCCGATACCTCGGAACCGTGTGGAAGCCTAACGGGCAAAATCAGAAATATGTTTGAGCTTTTATCATTATAATGGGCTATCTTTGCCCATATTTACATAGCATATCCACAAAAAGACGTAGTATGAAAGGTATAGTATTGGCAGGCGGAAGCGGCACCCGCCTTTATCCCATCACCAAGGGTATCAGCAAGCAGCTTCTGCCCATTTTCGACAAGCCGATGGTCTATTACCCCATCTCTGTGCTGATGCTTGCCGGTATCCGTGAGATTTTGGTCATCTCTACTCCGCAGGATCTCCCGGGCTTCAAGCGCCTGCTGGGCGACGGCAGTGAATATGGAATACACCTCGAGTATGCGGAGCAGCCATCGCCCGACGGTCTGGCACAGGCTTTCATCATCGGTGAGAAGTTCATAGGCAATGACAGCGTATGCTTGGTATTGGGCGACAATATCTTTCACGGCAGCAATTTCAGCTGCATGCTGAAAGAGGCCGTACGTACTGCCGAGGCGGACGGCAAGGCCACCGTTTTCGGCTACCGCGTGAACGACCCGGAGCGCTATGGGGTCGTGGAGTTCAGCGAGGACGGTTCGGTAGTCAGCATAGAGGAAAAACCTGCCAAGCCCAAATCGAACTACGCCGTTGTAGGACTGTACTTCTACCCCAACAAGGTGGTGCGTGTGGCTAAGGAGATCAAACCTTCCGCCCGCGGAGAACTGGAGATAACTTCAGTTAACGGGAGGTTTCTGGAAGACGGCGAACTGAAAGTACAGACACTCGGCATTGGCTTTGCCTGGCTTGACACGGGTACGCACGACAGCTTGAGCGAGGCTTCCACCTTTATCGAGGTGATAGAGAAGCGTACCGGTTTGAAAATCGCCTGCCTCGAAGGAATCGCACTGGCAAACGGGTGGGTGACTCCGGAACAGGTACGTGCCTCTGCCACCCCTATGGCCAAGAACCAGTATGGGCAGTACCTGCTTAAAATAGCGGAGGAGGCGGAATCTGAACGCTGATAAATCGAGCGGAATCCTGCTTTACTCAAACTTTAATAAATATGATTATTGCGATTGATTTTGACGGAACTATCGTAGAGCATAAATATCCGGAGATAGGCAAGGAGCGGCCTTTCGCCACTGCTACCCTGCGCCAGTTGATACGTGACGGGCACAAACTGATACTTTGGAGTGTCCGTGAGGGAGAACTGCTCGAAGAGGCCGTGCGTTGGTGTGCCGACCGAGATGTGCGCTTCCATGCGGTCAACTGTGACATAGACGAGGACACGTCGGACAAAAACGGAAGTGTACACTTCAGCCGCAAGGTCAAGGCTCACCTCTTTGTCGATGACCGTAACTTGGGAGGGCTGCCTGATTGGGGCACCATCTACCAACTTATATCGCAGCGCATGTCCTATGAGGAGTTCCTGTCAAAGCAACAAGGGGAGAGTCCGCGCAGACGCAAGAAGTCGTGGTGGCCTTTCTGAGAAGTGACAGACTGTTCTCCGGATATTAAACTTATGAACTTCACAGTATGATCATTCCGAATTCAAGGCAGATCAAGGAGCTTGATGCCTTGGCCATACAGAAACGGGGCATCCGGTCATTGGATTTGATGGAGGAGGTGGCGGAGAAAGTGACCCGCTTCATTGCCGGCACTTTTGAAAATAAAGACAAGGACATAGTGGTCTTCGCCGGTCCCGGAAATAACGGGGGAGATGGTCTGGCCGTTGCAAGACTGCTGCACAAGGCCGGTTATCACAGTGTCTGTGCCTATCTCTTCAATACAAACAATTCCCTGAGCGAGGACTGCCGGGCAAACGCAGAGCGCTTGAAGGATGAATGCGCGGGCCTGCCCTTTACGGAGGTGGTTCAGCAATTCGGGGCGCCGCAGCTGTCTGGTGACACACTCATCGTAGACGCTTTGTTCGGCATCGGAATAAACAAGCCATTGGACGGAGGATACGCGGCACTGGTTAGCTTCATCAATTCCACGCATTGTACGGTGCTCAGCATGGACCTCCCGTCCGGGCTGATGTGCGAAGACAACAGCTACAACCGTCCCGCAGCTATCGTACGGGCAACATACACCCTGACAGTCGGCCTGCCCAAACTGTGCTTGCTGCTGGCTGACAACCAGCCCTTTTTCGGTAAGGTCCGGCTGTTGGACATCGGCCTTTCCGATGTGGTTTCGCAAGAAGGGGATTATCCGTACAAACTGGTCAGTCCGGAGGATATAAGGGGACTGCTCCAACCGCGTCCCTGCTTTGGGCACAAGGGTACTTTTGGAAACGCGCTGCTCATAGCCGGCCGGTATGGCATGGCGGGAGCCGCAGTCCTGGCGGCCCAAGCTTGTTTGAGGGCCGGTGCGGGCAAGATCACTGTTCACACGCCTACGCGCAACAATGACATCCTGCAGATCAGCGTGCCGGAGGCCGTGCTTGACCATGACGCAGACGACAGCATTTTCACCACTCCGGTCGATGCTGACCGTTATCAGGCGGCGGCCATTGGCCCCGGTCTGGGGCGTGACAAGCGCACGGGCCTCGCTTTGATAGAGCAGGTCAGCCATACGTCTGTCCCGCTTGTGATAGACGCCGATGCCATCAATCTCCTGGCGGACCATCGCGGATGGATCGGTCAAGTGCCGCAGCACTCAATCCTGACGCCCCATCCGGGAGAGATGCGCCGGCTCGGCATGTGCAATTCGGACTCATATTCCACGCTTCAGGAGGCGGTCAACATGGCCGGGCAGTTGGGCACATACATCGTTCTCAAAGGGCACTACACAGCATTGTGTACACCTGACGGGCATGTATGGTTTAACACTACGGGCAACTCGGGAATGGCGACAGCCGGAAGCGGGGACGTATTGACCGGGATCATTCTGGCTCTGTGCGCACAGCATTACAGCGCCCAAGACGCATGCCTTCTCGGAGTGTATCTTCATGGACTGGCCGGCGATCTGGCCGCACGGGCATTGGGGGAGGCATCCGTCATGGCGTCTGACATTGTTGGTTTTCTGCCGAAAGCATTTGCTGCATTGGCAGGATACACTCCCCATGTCAGGAATCTGGAATCAGATTCATACACAGGAATTTCACTGCATTCAACTGAACAAATAATTTGACTATGAAATACATTTTGCCCTTTCTGTGTGCTTTTCTTTCCGTCCTCACGGCCAAGGCCCAAACGGAAGTGTCGGACTACAAGCCCGGCGTGACGGAAGACGGCATCACCTATTTCCTTCCGGCCACACGGGTTCGCGTGGTCGTCACCGCGCAGAAGAAGCACCACGTGCCGGGGGAGTTCTGTGCCTATGCAGAGCGTTATCTCCGGATCAAGGACGCGCCGCAGACTGCATATGACGAGTGGAAGATACTGGACATCAAGCTGTTTACTTATGGAGTGGCAGACAAGGATAAAGCCTATACCATCAAATTGAAGTCCAAGACATCGGCTCCGCTGGTAGGACTGGCCGATGACGGCCGCCTGCTCTCTGTCAATGCTCAAACCGCAGAGGTAGATGCAGAGCTTCCGCAGCCTTCTGTCACGCAGGACAGTGCGCAGGAAACCAATCCGCAGGATTTCAAGACGGAGGAGATTCTGGCTGCCGGAAGTACCGCCAAAATGGCCGAACTGACCGCTAATGAGATTTATGATATCCGTGAGAACCGTGCCCTGCTGACCAAGGGGCAGGCCGACTTTATGCCGAAGGACGGCGAGCAGCTCAAACTGATGCTGGCCAAGCTCGACACGCAGGAGAACGGCTTGCTGCAGCTCTTCAAAGGATCGGTGAAGGGTGAGACCCATGTGTTTGTATTTGACATTACCCCGACCGGAGACGTGGCCAGGCAGCAGCTGTTCAGATTCTCCAAATACTTGGGCATGACAGATGCCGACGACCCCGCCGGTGTGCCCTACTATTTCAGCATTGAGGACTTGAAGAGCCTGCCGGCAACCGTTCAGGGCGGCAAGCCGAAGAAGGAGGTGGAGGACCTGCGCTATGTCATTCCCGGGCGCGCGAAGGTTTCGGTATTTACCAGTGCCAAAGTGCTGGCTTCCGTGTCTTCCCCCATGGCCCAGTTCGGACGCGTGGAGCATTTGGGCGGCGAACTTTTCAACAAAAAGTACACCACGCACGTGCAGCTCTCACCGACGACTGGCGGCATCGTGAAGATCGATGCGGCAAAGCCCGAATAAGCCATTTGTATGGAAAGGCGTAAGGAAGAGGCGGTCGCAGACATCTTGTTGCGTTACCTGCGGCAGTCCCAGCTGGAATCGCCGCTCAACGAATATCGTCTGATACAGGCATGGGGGCGGATAGCCGGCTCCATAGCCGAACGTTACACGCAGGACCTGCACATTTACGACCAAAAGCTTTTCGTCAAGCTCCGATCGGCTACCGCACGCTCCGAATTGCTCATGCAGCGCTCAAGACTTGTGCAGAAGCTCAACGCAGAAATCGGGGCGCAGGTCATCACGGACATTGTATTTACTTAGAAGACACAGAGGCTGTATGCAATCGTGCGCTTCCGCATCTTGCGAAAACTCAAAACTTTGTACCTTTGCACGAGTTTGGCTGCGGATTGGTTCTTCATGCCGGTTAGGGGCAGCGTCCGCTTCGTCCGCCCCGGCGCGTGTGAAGCTCATCGACCGATGGCCGGATCTCCGATCGAACCGCAGCGTTCCGCATGCCGGATGCGAGAAAGCTGCCATACACATATAAAATTCATTTAAAGCACCATGGATAATCAAGACAACAAAAACATTACCGATCCGAACTTGAATGAACCCGTCCCCCCCGTACAGCAGTACGGCGCACCCCAGCAAGTGCCGGCTCCGCCTAAGGACGGCAAGAAAAAAACGGTCTATATAACGATTGCCATCATTGTTTTCATAGCCGTCTGTGTAGGGGCTTATTTCGTGGTCTCCAGCAGGTTGGCCGCAGGAAATGAAGAGACAGCCTACGAGATATTGACGGACAATGACAACCCTGAGGACTATGAGGACTATCTGGCCAAATTCCCCGACGGAGAGCATGCGGATGAGGTTAGGCAGCGTCTGGCGCAACTGAAAGAGATGATCGCCCAGTGGAACTCCATACAGCTTTCTGACAATGTGAACGATTTCATCGACTTCAAGAGCCGTTACACGGATGCCCAATATGGACGCCTGTGCGACATCAAGATAGACTCTCTCGATTTCGTGAAAGCGCAACGTGACGGATCGGCCGAGGCTTTTCAGCATTATCTCGAGGTACACCCGGACGGCCGCTACGCCTCAGAGGCTTCCATTGCGCAAGGACAGATACAGGACTCGCAGGTGACAACTGAAGACCGGGACCAGATCATGGGAGTGCTGACTGATTTCTTCCGGGGATTCCAGAACCAGGACGAAACCCTCATCTGTTCGAACATCGCCTCCGTGATGACACGTTTCTTGCATGCGTCCAATGTCACCAAGGCCAATGTGGTCAGCACCATCAACGGCATGTTCAATGAGCATATCCAGTCATGCCAGTTTGTTGTGAACCGTGACATCACGATCCAGCGTGTGCCGGGCAAGGGGGGAAACGCGGCCAGCTACCGCGCCACTTTTACGGTAGACCAGCATATCCAGCGTGACAACGAGGGAAAGACGTTCGGCTCCTACAAATGTGTGGCGGAAATCAGCGACCAGCTGCTCATCACCTCGCTTACTATGGATGAGATCTCCAAACAATAATCCACATCACTCCATCACATCATGTTAACTATCAACTCTTACGAAGAATTTGAGCAACATCTCGGACAAGAACTTGGGAAAAGCGACTGGCTGGAAGTAGATCAGGACCGCATCAATGCTTTTGCCGATGCCACGCTCGACCATCAATGGATACACGTCGATACGGAGCGGGCCAAGAACGGCCCCTTCGGCCAGACCATTGTACACGGCTATCTGACCCTGTCGTTGCTGCCCTATATGTGGGGGCAGATCATCACTGTCAATAACCTGAAGATGATGGTGAACTATGGAATGGACAAAATGCGTTTCGGACAGGCCGTCTTGAGCGGCCAGAGTATCCGCCTTGTCACAACGCTTCACGGAATAGCCAATCTCCGGGGGATATGCAAGGCTGAGATAAAGTTCACAATAGAGATCAAGGACGAGCGCAAGCCGGCGCTTACGGGAATCGCCACCTTCCTGTACCATTTCAACTAAGCGGAGATTCATATTCCATATACGCCCGGAAGGGTGGGGAGGACTCCGCACGGTGGGGATGCCCTTCCCTTTCCGGCGGATGCAAGTACGCCCCCTTTCTTAAAGTATCGATGGACACGTACCTAACCATAAAGGCGGCAGCGGAAGCGCAACTCACGGAGAAGCGCTCCCGCTTTTTGGCTTTTGCGCATCACGTAGACAATGAAGAGGAGGCGCGCAGCCTTCTTGCCCGATATAAAAAGACCTACCACGACGCGCGGCATGTATGCTATGCTTATGTGATAGGCGCAGAGGCGGAGACCGTTCGTGCCAATGATGACGGCGAACCGTCCGGGACGGCTGGCAGGCCGATTCTCGGGCAAATCTCATCTCGGAATCTTTGCTATACGATGGTGGCCGTAGTCCGTTATTTTGGAGGTGTCAAACTCGGTACCGGCCCTTTGGGCGTGGCGTACAAGACTGTCGCGTCACAGGTGCTGGACGCGGCGGAAACTCGTGAATGCATAGTCACAAGCGAGTGGCGGATGGAGGTGCCTTATGCTGATGCGGATGTGGCGATGCGTTTTGTGCGTGAGGCAAAGGCGCAGATTACGGCCCGTGATTACACGCTTACGGGGGTGGTGCTCTCTGTCTGTGTTCGCCGTGACGACGGGCAGGCCTTGCACGACAGGCTGGAGAAGATCCTGACGTTGCGTTTCCTCTAAAGCGCTTGCAACAGTCCGCATGGATTTTTCAATGTCTGACAAGTCAAGAACCTAAATATCAGAATTTATGATCGAGCTGCAAATTCTTACCCCGACCCATTGGTCTGAGGCCACCAAGCTGTATGAGCGGGCCTTTCCGTCAAACGAGCGCCGACCTACCGGGCAATGGCGCCAGTGCATGCTGTCGCAGAAGAGCTTCCGGCCTTATGCCATTGTAGAGGGAGGGGAGTTCTGTGGCTTTATCACGGCATGGGAACTTGCTGGCTTTGTCTATGTGGAACATTTCGCCACGGAGCCTGCCAAAAGGAACGGCGGGATAGGCGGGCGTGCCTTGGAATTGTTCAAGAGCCGGTATTCCCCCCGTCCAATCGTCCTTGAAGTGGAACTTCCCACTGATGGGATGGCGGGCCGGCGTGTGGTGTTTTATGAGCGCCATGGGTTCACTTTGCTCGATTTGGAATACCGGCAGCCCCCTTATCGGCCGGGAGGACGTTTCCTGCCTCTGCAGCTGATGAGCGACAGACCGGAGTGGGTGAAAGACCGGTTCGAGGCTGTACGGGCTGACATCTACCGAACGGTTTATGGGGTACAGGCTGACAAAATATGCATTAAGTAATTGCGGCATTTCCCTTTCTCAAACTATATTTGTAATTTCGCCCTATATTAAGAATCCAATATATTACATAAAACATTATGTACAGAACCAATACCTGCGGTGAGCTTCGTCTGACCAATGTGGGACAAGAAGTGACCTTGGCAGGCTGGGTGCAACGCAGCCGCAAGATGGGAGGCATGACTTTCATTGACTTGCGCGACCGCTATGGCATCACACAACTCGTTTTCAACGAGGAGAGCAATGCCGAACTGTGCGCCCAGGCCAACAAGTTGGGCCGCGAATATGTAGTGCAAGTTAAGGGTGTGGTGTGCGAGCGCTATGCCAAGAACGACAAGATGCCGACGGGGGACATTGAGATCAATGTGATGGAACTCAATGTGCTCAACTCTTCACTTGTCCCTCCGTTTACCATAGAGGATAATACCGATGGAGGCGATGACCTGCGCATGAAATACCGTTACCTGGATTTGCGCCGTGAGAATGTCCGTGCGAATCTGGAGCTTCGTCACAGATTTTGCATAGCTGTGCGCAACTTCCTTGACAGCAAGGGATTCCTGGAGATAGAGACACCGGTTCTCATCGGCTCCACGCCGGAAGGCGCCCGTGACTTCATCGTGCCGTCGCGCATGAATCCCGGTCAGTTCTACGCGTTGCCGCAAAGCCCCCAGACGCTGAAGCAATTGCTCATGGTAGCCGGAATGGACCGCTATTTCCAGATTGCCAAGTGCTTCCGCGATGAAGACCTCCGCGCAGACCGCCAGCCCGAATTTACCCAGATAGACTGTGAAATGTCGTTTGTTACCCAAGATGACATCCTCAACACTTTTGAGGAGATGGCCAAGTACCTGTTCAAGGAAGTGCGCGGCTATGACTTGGGCGATGCACCGTTCATCCGCATGCCTTGGCACGAGGCCATGCGGCGCTTCGGCTCTGACAAACCGGATATGCGCTTTGGCATGGAGTTTGTGGAACTGATGGACACGCTCAAGGGCACAGGCTCTTTCAGCGTATTCAACGATGCGGCATACATCGGCGGCATCTGTGCGCCCGGCTGCGGAAATTACACACGGAAGCAGATCGACCAGCTCACGGATTTTGTCAAGTCTTCGCAGATTGGCGCCAAGGGACTTGTACATGCCAAGGTCAACGAGGACGGCAGCGTGAAGAGCAGTGTGGACAAATTCTATTCGGCAGAAGTGCTCCACGCCTTGAAAGAAGCCATGCACGCACAGCCCGGCGACCTCATCCTCATTCTCTCTGGCAGTGATGCGATGAAGACGCGCAAGCAACTGTGCGAGTTGCGCCTTGAAATGGGAAGCCGCTTGGGGCTTCGCGACAAAAATAAATTCGCCCTGCTTTGGGTAGTGGACTTCCCCATGTTTGAATGGAGCGAGGAGGAAGGACGCCTGCTTGCCATGCACCATCCATTTACCGCGCCGCGTCCGCAGGACATTCCGCTGCTTGACAGTGATCCGGCCAGCGTACTGGCCGATGCCTACGACATGGTGTGCAACGGTGTAGAAGTGGGCGGCGGCTCTATCCGTATTCATGATGCAGTACTTCAAGCCAAGATTTTTAAGGTCTTGGGATTCACTCCGGAACGGGCGCAGGAGCAGTTCGGCTTCCTGATGAACGCCTTCAAGTACGGAGCGCCTCCTCACGGAGGACTTGCCTACGGTCTCGACCGTTGGGTTTCACTTTTCGCCGGATTGGACAGCATACGCGACTGCATCGCGTTCCCCAAGAACAATTCCGGACGCGACGTGATGCTTGACGCTCCGTCATCCGTAGATGTCAAGCAGCTTGACGAACTGATGATAGATGTTCGTCCCATAGCCAAGGATTGAAGCGGCTCTGCGATGGAATAGCATAGCTCCTTTTCATATTTTTCAAGGCGTGGCACCTTTATTCAAGAAGGTGTCACGCTTTTTCACTCATGCAAGATGATGGAAGGCAGTCGTGTGGAGAATCGGCGCGTCTTGCGGACTGTTCGATGGTGGACAGAGATCAGATGTAGCGGAGAGGATACAGTCCGTACCATATATATGCATCCTATAAATGGTACGAGTGTTTTCAGATTTAGTTAGTATCTTCGCGTGCGGAAAGTTTTCCGTTCCCGCAGAGGGCACGCGAATGATATCTTTCCAACCATTCTGCATAAGATTTCCAAGGAGGTCGCCTTTGGCCATCTGCGGACGAGGCGGATCAAGCTTTACCCCGTTCGGTGCGCAGGCTCTGATGAATGCGGTCTTTCCATTTGTCCGTCCGGCGGCTTGCAATTAAACTATTCCCTCAAATGAAGATATTGCTCTTAGGAGAATACAGCAATGTACACCATACCTTGGCCATGGGACTCCGCCGCTTGGGGCATACGGTCACCGTGGCTTCGGACGGCGATGGGTGGAAGAATTATCCACGTGACATCGACACGGCCAGGAGCTGCCGCCGGTGGGGTGGTGGACTCCTGTACTGGATGAGAATGAAGAGCCTTTTTCGTTCCTTTAAAGGATATGACATCGTACAGATCATAAATCCTATTTTCTTGGAACTGAGAGCTGAACGCATGTGGAGCTTCTATAAATACTTGAGGCAACATAACCGTAAGGTCATACTGGGAGCTTTTGGCACGGATCATTATTATCTCAAGGCTTGTCTGGATTTTGCAACATTCAAGTACAGTGACTTTAATGTATTCTCCGCCGAGCGTGAGTCTGCGGAGATTGCGGCACTCAAAGATGTTTGGCTGAATGGTTCCAAGGGCATGCTGAACATACGCATAGCCGAAGATTGTGATGCGATCGTCGCCGGCTTGTATGAGTATTACGCAAGCTACAAGACACATTTTGAGAATCCGGACAAGATTCACTTCATCCCGTTTCCGATAACGTTGCCGTCTGAAATAGGCACAAGGCACATTGAGGGAACTCCCTTGCGGCTGTTTATCGGCATCCAGCGTTCGCGCAGCCAATATAAGGGTACAGACATTATGCTGAGAGCGGCCAGGCGGATCGCCAAGGATTTCCCGAAGGACTGTGCGTTGCAGATTGCAGAGAATGTGCCATTTGTACAATACGTCAAGCTGTTCAATTCATCGGACGTCATACTTGACCAATTGTATTCCTATACGCCGGCCATGAATGCGCTTGAGGCTATGGCGCACGGCATGGTTGTGGTCGGCGGCGGCGAGCCCGAAGGGTTCGACCTGCTTGCCGAGAAATCCGTGCGCCCCGTTGTCAATGTGCAGCCTGACGAAGAAAGCGTCTATGAGGCGCTGAAAGATTTAGTGGAACACAAGGATGTACTTGTCGCAAAGCTACAGGAGGAATCTTATCAATATGTCGCAAAGCACCACGACTATCTGAAAGTGGCCCGGCAGTACGTGAACCTGTACGAGAGAATCTTATCGGCGGGTCATTCCCCGTTTTAAGTTGAATCAGCGTTATGTTTAATTGCGATACGCGTGAAGCGCGTTGGGCGCAAGCCTTCATTCAGATATGATAGATAAGGACACCATCCGGAGAGTAATGGATGCCACGGACATCGTGGACGTGGTAAGCGCGTTTGTGACCTTGCGAAAGGCTGGCGTCAACTATAAGGGACTTTGTCCATTCCACAACGAAAAGACACCCTCGTTCACCGTGTCTCCCGCCAAGCAGATGTGCAAATGCTTCTCGTGCGGAAAGGGAGGAAACGCCGTGAATTTTCTCATGGAGCTGGAGCAGATGACCTATCCCGAGGCTATCAAATGGCTGGGAAACCGGTATGGCATCGAAGTCAAGGAGAAGGAATTGACGGACGGGGAACGGGCCATGCAGAGCGAGCGCGAGAGCATGTTCGTCGTGAATGAATGGGCGGACAAGTATTTTCAGGATATCCTGCACAATAGCGTAGACGGCGTGGCGTTGGGCATGGCGTATTTCCGGTCGCGGGGTTTTCGCGATGACATTATCCGAAAATTCCAGCTCGGCTATTCCCCCGAAGACGCTCACGCCATGACGAAAGCGGCTTTGGCGCACGGTTTCAAGGAAGAGTTTCTGGTAAAAACCGGCCTGTGTTACCGTACCGATGACGGTCGGTTGGTCGACCGCTATCATGGCAGGGTCATATTTCCTGTCCATACGGTTTCCGGACGCGTGGTAGCCTTTGGCGGACGAATCCTGAGCAGTGAAAAGAAGCTGGCGAAGTATGTGAACTCTCCCGAAAGTGACATCTACAGCAAGAGCCACCAGCTGTACGGGTTGTATCAGGCAAAGAGCGCGATCGTCAGACAGGGGCGCTGCTTCTTGGTGGAAGGCTATACGGACGTTATTTCCATGCATCAAAGCGGTGTGGAGAATGTGGTGGCCTCTTCAGGCACGTCACTGACGGAAGGCCAGATCAGGCTGCTCCACCGTTTTACGGAAAAGATCACGGTTTTGTATGACGGCGATGCGGCGGGGATTAAGGCCAGTCTGCGCGGTATAGACATGCTGCTCGCGGACGGGATGAACATCAAGGTCATACTGCTTCCTGACGGGGATGATCCCGACAGTTTCGCGCGCAAACACCGCGCGGAGGAATTTCAGGCATACATCGATGCGCATCAAGTGGACTTCATCAAGTTCAAGACCGACCTGCTCCTGAAAGAGGTGGCTGATGATCCCATCAAAAAGGCGGACCTCGTAACAGACGTGGTCAAGAGCATTTCGGTCATTCCCAAGGATGTGGTCAGGCAGATGTATATCCGTGAATGCGCGGTCAGTTTGTCTGTCAGTGAGGAAGTGCTGGTGAATGAGTTGAACAGGCAGCACCGGATACAGGAGGAGAAAAGCGGAAAGGGCGCAGAAAAAGCTGAAAAGGGCGACGCAGCGCCCCAGTCCACACATGAGGAAGCGGCAAGAATCCTTGGAATCGACAAAGAGCTGGCCGAGGAGAAGCTGTTGATTTCGATGGTCATCCGCTACGGGGAGGCGAAGATGGGAGGTGATGCGGAGGATGACGGGAGTGGCTTGAGCGTCACGCGGTACATATCGGACGATTTGCAGGCAGAGGGTCTCACCTTTCGCAGTCCGCTCTATGAAAGAATACTCAAGGAGGCGCTTGATATGCAGGAACGCGAAGAATCATGGCGGGCACTCCCCTATTTCATACAACACCCAGATCCGGAGATCAGCCGGTTGGCGGCTGAGGTGGGCGAAGACAGGTTTATGCTGAGCACCCGCCAACGCGAGCAATACATCGATGACCAATACCGGCTGAATGAGGTTGTTCCCCGCTTGCTGCATGATTTCAAGCATTCCTTGGTCAAGGAGCGCCTCAAGAATCTGCTGCTCCAGCTCCGTGATCCGCAAGTGATGCAAGATACTGCCCGGGCACAAGATCTTATGCATGAGTTCATGGAACTTTCCGCCATCGAACGCAAATTTGCGCAGGTTCTTGGCGACAGGGTCGTGCTAAACTGACAACCGGAAGGGATGTAAGCATATAGAAAATAGTATTTCCGCCGCACCAAGTAACGAATAAAATTTATAACTTTGCGGTCATGGAGATAAGACGCTCAATATTCAATCAATGGGGCAAGTGCGGCATACTCGCACTTGCCATTATGATATTAGCTCCGACAGATGCAGAGGCCCGTAAGAAGGAAAAGGGGGATGACGGCAAGGGGATGGCTGCATTGGTCATAGCCGAACCGGACGCACTCCCGGCTCGTCCCAGCGGAGAACGCAGAATGGAGCATGCCGCCGCTGTATTTATCCAAGTGTCGCATGCCCGCATCAACTCTAAATATAAGGAGGGCATCGATGTGTCGCATTACCAGGGCAGCATTGATTGGGATGCCGTTGTCAATGGCACCCCGATTTCATACGCATACCTCAAGGCAACGGAAGGGGCGTCGCTCGTCGATGACACCTACGAGCGGAATCTCTCCGAAGCGCGCCGTGTCGGCCTGAGTGTCGGCAGCTACCATTTTTACCGGCCCAATGTGGACTGGAAGCAGCAGTTTGACAATATGACATCCGTGGTCAAACTGGAGAGCCAGGACTTGGTGCCCATCATCGACATTGAGCACAGGGGGTCTGTCAGCTCCGATGTCTTTATTGCTGACCTGCGCTCTTTCATCGAAAAAGTGACAGAATATTATGGTAAGAAGCCGTTGCTTTATACTTACCATAACTTTTATAACCGCTATTTGGCGGGTGTCTTCCCCAATTACCATTTCATGATAGCCCGCTACCGGAGCGACTCCCCCACCCTTGACGACGGCAAGGACTACATCATGTGGCAATACACCTCCACCGGCTCCATACCGGGGATCAGAGGCAATGTGGACCGATCCAAGATTATGGGCAACTTCTCCCTGAACCAAGTGATGATGTAGCGGATTTCCGGCCTCCCGTGAAAGCGGGGACGCGAAACCAACATAATAGAACAGACCATGCTTACAATTAAACAGATTCTCGAAGATAAAGAGGCCGTCATTCGCGGCTTGGAAAAGAAACACTTCAATGGAGCCCGCGAGGCGATAGAAAATGTTCTGGCGCTTGACAACAAACGCAAGCAGGCCCAGGCCGAGCTTGACAGCCTGAACAACCAGGTGAAGACGCTCTCTAAGAGTATTGGCAGCTTCATGAAGGACGGCCATAAGGACAAGGCCGAAGAGGCCAAGTCGCAGGTCGCACAGATCAAGGCAAGAAGCAAGGAGCTTGAAGAGGTCATGAAGCAGGCTGAGGACGACAAGCGCTCCCTGCTTTACACCATTCCCAATGTCCCTTACGCCATCGTGCCCGAAGGTAACGGGGCGGAGGACAACCAGGTGGTCAAGACGGGGGGGCACGACACCGTTCTTCCCCAGAACGCGCTCCCACATTGGGAACTGGCCAAGAAATACAACCTGATTGACTTCGACCTTGGCGTGAAGATCTCCGGTGCAGGCTTTCCCGTATACATCGGGCAGGGCGCCCGCTTACAAAGGGCGCTGATCAATTTCTTCCTGGACGAGGCACGCGCCGCCGGCTATACGGAAATCATGCCGCCGACCGTTGTCAACCCCGCTTCAGGCTACGGTACCGGACAGCTTCCTGACAAGGAAGGGCAGATGTACCACTGCGAGGTAGACGACCTTTACCTCATCCCCACAGCGGAGGTGCCGGTGACCAACATTTACCGCGATGAGATTCTGAGCGAGTCCTCGCTCCCCATCAAGAACTGCGCCTATACTGAATGCTTCCGGCGGGAGGCCGGCAGCTACGGCAAGGATGTCCGCGGCCTGAACCGTCTGCATGAGTTCTCCAAGATCGAATTGGTGCGGATAGACCGCCCCGAGCATTCCGAGCAGTCCCACCGGGAGATGCTGGCCCACGTAGAGAACCTGCTTGTCAAGCTGGAGCTTCCTTACCGTATTCTCCGCCTGTGCGGGGGCGACATCAGTTTCACCGCAGCTCTGTGCTACGACTTTGAGGTCTACAGCGAGGCGCAAAAGAGATGGCTGGAAGTAAGTTCCGTGTCCAACTTCGACACTTATCAGGCCAACCGCCTGCAATGCCGCTATCGTGACTCGGAGAAGAAGATCCACCTCTGCCACACCCTCAACGGTTCCGCGCTCGCGCTCCCACGCATTGTGGCCGCCCTGCTCGAAGACTTCCAGACACCGGAGGGCATCCGCATCCCCAAGGCGCTGCAGCCCTACATGGGCTGTGACATGATTAGGTAACCGGGCATGCGCATCGTAGCCATTGATTACGGGAGGAAGCGTACGGGCATAGCCGTCACCGACCCGTCACAGATCATAGCGAACGGACTGACGACTGTTGACACCTACAGGCTGCTCGCCTTCTTGCAGGATTATGCCAAGCACGAGCCGGTTGAAGCCTTTGTGATCGGTCTGCCTACGCAGCCCAACGGACGGCCGTCTGAAAACCAGCAACGCGTTTTGGCTTTCATCGAGAGATTGCAGAAGGCACTTCCCGACATACCGGTAAAACTTTACGATGAGCGGTACACATCCGTACTGGCGCAGCAGGCGATCAGAGAGAGCGGTGTCGGAAAGAAGCGGAGAAGCATGGATAAGGGCTTGGTCGATGAGGTCAGTGCCTGCATCATCCTCCAGGACTACCTCTCATCTATCGGACGCTGATCGTGCCGGGGTGGCCGTGCGGCGGACGTTTGTCCCATTCCTTCCCTAAACTATTTATCTGAAAAGAATGATTTTACCGATTTATACCTACGGCATGCCCGTACTGCGCAAGGAGGCTGCCGACATCACTCCCGACTACCCGGACTTGAAGCAGCTCATCGCGGACATGTTTGAAACGATGTACCACAGCGACGGCGTAGGGCTGGCCGCTCCCCAGATAGGAAAATCCATCCGTCTCGTGGTGGTATCGCTCGATGTGTTGAAGGATGACTATCCCGAATACAAGGGGTTCGAGATGGCCTACATCAATCCGCATATCATTGAATATGACGAGAGTGAAACGAAGTCCATGGAGGAAGGTTGCCTGAGCATTCCCGGCATACACGAGTCTGTCCGGCGGCCCACGCGTGTCCATGTCAAATATATGGACGCGGACTTTGTGGAGCACGATGAATGGGTGGACGGCTATTTGGCGCGGGTCATGCAGCACGAGTTCGACCATTTGGACGCTCATTTGTTTGTAGACCGCATCTCTCCCCTGCGCAAGCAGATGATACGGAGCAAACTGGGTCAGTTGGCGAAGGGAAAGGTCCGTTGTTCATACAAGGTCAAGGCTTCCAAGGCCTGAAGCCCGCCTCCTCCCCTGTCCTATACTCCTCCTTATTGCCTATGAGGTATTTGAAGCCTTTATACCAAGCGGTACGTACCGTCTGTACATGTTTCAGTGCAGCGGTACGTACCGCTTTGCTCTTGTCCTGCCTCGTGCTGCCCGTCCAACGCGCCTTCGCGCAGGTCGACGCCGACATGGTGACGCTGATGGGGCGCAATGCGCTGAGTGTGGACGACTACTTGACGGCCATACGCTACTTCAACCAGGCCATAGAGGCCAAGCCCTACCTCTCACGCCCCTATTATTATAGGGCTTATGCCAAGTTTACGCTGGAAGACTATACCGGTGCTGAGGCAGACTGCTCCAAGAGCATTGAGCTGAACCCCTTTATCATCGAGGTCTACCAGCTGCGTGGGTTGTGCCGCATACACAACAAGAACCTGGCGGGAGCTGCGGACGACTATTCCCGCGTGCTTGCGGAGATGCCCGATGACCAGGGCTCCCGCTACAACCGTGCCCTGTGCTACCTTCAGCTGAAGGACTACAAGCATGCGGATGAAGATTTGGACTTCATGCTCAAGCGATGGCCCAAGTATTACCGTACCTACAATGTCAAGGTGCAGTCGTTGTTGGAGCAAAAAGACACCACCGCCGCCATGCGGTGGGTGGACACCCTGCTGGTCAAGAGCCCGCACGACGGGAACGCGTGGAGCTTTAAGGGGCAGTATGCCATGCAGAAAGAGAACTACAAGCTCGCGGATTCCTGTCTGACCCGGGCCATAGCATCCCTGCCCAGCGACTTCAACCTTTATGTCATGCGGGCACAGGCCCGCCACGCCTTGGGACAGTTCGGTTTGGCCATCGCCGATTATGACCGCACCATCGAGCTGCAGCCCAAACATTTCGTGGCGCATTACAACCGGGGACTGCTGCGCTCCTTTGTTGGCGACCTGAACCGTGCCATCGAAGATTTTAACTTTGTCATTGCGGTGGAGCCTGACAATATCCTGGCCATATACAACCGTGCCCAGCTGCGGGCGCAGACAGGAGACTTCCGGGGGGCCATCGCAGACTACAGCAGGCTGATCAAGGCATACCCCCATTTTTACTACGGCTATCTGGCACGGGCCGAGTGCCGCCGCAAGGTCGGTGATGTGAGGGGCGCACAGGCCGACGAGACCGTAGTGGCGCGCCACAATCTCGACTTGGCCTTCGGCAAGGCGCGCAGTGTGTCGAAGCGCAAGGTGCGCCTGCGCTCCGAACACGAACTGGATCAGTACCAGCAGCTCATAGAAGAGGACCAGGACACTGTACGCAACGTGTTCGGCACGCTTTATGGAAAGGTGCAAAACGAGAAGGTGGCCAACGATCTGCTGCCTATGTACGCCCTGTCATTCCGCAACACTTACACACGCGGCTACCATGCCGTTGGCTTCATGCCGGAAGTGGCGCCACTTTCACAGGCCAATTCCTCCGACCGCCAGTTGTGCCTGACGGCGGAAAATGACCCGGCCGCATCTGCACAGGCCGGAAATGATGAGGAGCGGGTTCGCAAGGCTTCCGCCAAGTGTACTCCTTTTCAACAGGCCCTGCTCATGTCTGCGGTCTCTGCCGCCCGGTACGACTATTCCTCCGCGCTCAACGAGACTAATCAGGCCGTCAGGGCGGACTCCTCGTCTGTTCTGGCCCTCATGCAGCGCGCCTTTGTCCTCACGCGGAGTGTGGCCGGGGCAACGCTTGAGGCCGATGATGCCCGCGCCCGCATGGCGCTTGCCCTGTCCGACTTGAAGCGTGCCTCCCGCATGGCGGTCAACAACGCCTATGTAGCCTACAACCTGGGATGTCTGTACGCCCAGCAGGGAGTGTTGAGTTTGGCCATCGAACAATTCTCGCTGGCTGTCGCCCTGGACAGCCGTCTGCCCGAAGCCTACTATAACCGTGCCCTGCTCTACCGCCGTCAAGGCGAGACAGACAAGGCTACAGCAGATTTCAGCCGTGCCGGCCAGCTGGGGCTTTACAAGGCATACGCCCAGCTTAAACAGGAATCCCCGATGTAAGACAGGTCCGGACGCAAAGTCTTTGGGTAACTCCGAGTGGTCTCCATGGAGAAGATCATCCGCAGCAGGGATTCTGCAAACGCTGTGCGAAGGCTTTTATTCCCCTTGACGTACACAGAGACGCGGCTTGGAGAGTCCGGATGCGGCCGAGACTCGCCCAGACGCAGCGTAGATTTAAAATATAGACTTGAAATATATAATTCACGTCTGTATTTATATAAATCAAGACTTGAATTATATATTTCAAGACTGTATTTATATAATTCAAGACTTGAAATTGAGTCCGGGCCGGGCTTGCGGGAGTCTGCACCGCTTGTCGTGCTGTCGGCGCGGCTTCCAAAATGAAGCAGATGAAGTTGGCTTAAACAGACGTGCCTGTAGGTTGGGTCCGTGTATATTCCTGTCCGGCATGGAACCAGGAATCCCGTTTGAGGCACTAACCTGCGGGCCGCTGGCTGAATCATGATGATGTATACTGACTATCAATCTATAACATGGTTATGAAGAAAACTTTATTACTAACCTTGGCACTGGCCGGCCTGCTGTCCGGCCATGCCCAAAACAAGGCGGCTCCCTATTGGCTCGACCCTGCCCGGAACCGGGTCAACGTGGAGGCTCCGCGTTCAGACTTCTTCGCCTTTGAGAGCGTGGAAGCCGCTCAGAAGGCAGACAAGAAGCTGTCCTCGCGCTACCTGTCGTTAGAGGGGATGTGGCGCTTCAATTTTGTGAAGAACCATTACGACGCCCCCAAAGGTTTTTATGCCCCCGGCTACGATGACTCCTCGTGGGAGGAGTTCCCTGTGCCCGGACTTTTCGAACTCAACGGACACGGCGACCCCACCTACAAGAATGTAGGCTATGCCTGGGCCACTCAGTTCAAACCCAATCCGCCGTTTGTCGAGGAGAAGAACAACTACACCGGCTCCTACCGCAAGACGATCCTTGTGCCAGCCACGTGGAAGGGCGAGGAAATATACCTGCACGTAGGCTCGGCTACGTCCAATCTGTCCGTATGGGTCAACGGCAAGTTCGTGGGCTACAGCGAGGACTCCAAGGTCGCTGCGGAGTTTGACCTGACCAAGTACCTCACTCCCGGCAAGGAAAATCTCATCGCCATGCAGGTGATGCGCTGGTGCGACGGTTCCTACTTCGAGGATCAGGACTTCTGGCGTTTCACCGGCATTGCCCGCGAGGTGTACCTCTACGCACGTCCCAAGGCCCACATCGCAGACATATTCATCACGCCCGACCTCACCGACAATTATACGAACGGTACGCTTGACATACGTCTCACTCCCGACCGTTGCAAGGGTATGCAGGCCGCTCTCACACTGACAGACCCGCAGGGACGTACGGTCAAGAGCGAGCAGGTCGGTCTGGGAAGCGCTGTCTCCGCACTCCGCTGGAGCATCCCCTCCCCGCTCAAATGGACGGCAGAGACCCCCAACATTTACAAGCTGCGCATAGACTTGCTCGATAAGGGCAAGGTTACGGAGAGTCTGACGCAAAACGTTGGTTTCCGCAAGATCGAGATCAAGGACGGCAATTTCCGCGTCAACGGACAGCCGGTGCTTATCAAGGGTGTGAACCGCCACGAGATGGATCCCGACGGCGGCTACGTGGTCAGTGTGGACCGCATGATACAGGACATCCAGATCATGAAGCATCTCAACATCAACGCCGTGCGCACCTGTCACTACCCTGACGATCCCCGTTGGTATGATCTCTGCGACCAATATGGCCTGTATGTCGTGGCCGAGGCCAATCTGGAGACACACGGAATGGGCTACGGCGACAAGACACTGGCCAAAGTGCCCCGCTATCTCCAGACACACCTGGAGCGCAACAGGCACAATACGCACATTTTGAAGAACCATCCCAGCATCGTCACGTGGAGCTTGGGCAACGAAGCTGGATTCGGCGCCAACTTTGTGAAAGCCTACGAGGAGGTGAAGGCATATGATCCCTCACGTCCGGTGCAATACGAGCGTGCCGGACTTGAGAAGGAAACCGACATCTTCTGCCCCATGTATTACGAATACAAGGACTGCGAGAACTATGCCAAGGGCAACGACCCCCGTCCGCTCATCCAGTGCGAGTACGCACACGCTATGGGCAATTCCGAAGGCGGCTTCGCCGAGTACTGGGAGCTGATCCGAAAGTACCCGAAACTGCAGGGCGGCTTCATCTGGGATTTTGTGGACCAGGCCATCCGGTGGAAGAACAGGCAGGGACGTGAGATCTTTGCGTACGGAGGTGACTTCGGGCGCTATCCCGCCACAGACCATAATTTCAACTGCAACGGTTTGATATCCCCCGACCGCAAGCCGCATCCGCACGCCTACGAGGTAGGCTATTTCTACCAGGATATCTGGACCAAGCTTACAGACGCGCAGAAAGGTATGGTAGAGGTATTCAATGAGAACTTCTTCAAGGATCTCAGCAACGTGTCGCTCTCATGGAAACTTCTCAGAGACGGCGAGGAAATATCTTCCGGCAAGGCTGCGGCCCTCAACATAGCACCTCAGGCCCGTGCCACCGTACAGCTGGAGGGTTACAAACCCGTGAGCGGCGGTGAGGTGACGCTCCAAGTGGCTTACAGCCTCATGCAGGCCGAGCCGTTGCTTGACGCCGGCACCGTCATCGCCCGGCAGGAGTTTCCCCTCAGCGGCTACCAGTGGCCCAACGCAACCACAGTTATGAATGAAATGCCTCTGCAGCCTGCCGTATTGAAGTCCGGAAACCGCCCGGGCGGCAATACGCCGGAGGTCAAGAGGGACGAACAGCTGGCCTGCCTCACCCTGTCGACCCGCACCACGAGCGTCACGTTCAACAAGGAGACCGGTTTCATCGACTATTTGGATGTCGAGGGACAGCCTATGTTTGAGGAAGGCTTCTCGCTGAAACCCGACTTTTGGCGTGCCCCGACTGACAACGACTACGGCGCCGGCCTGCAGAATCGCCTGCGTGCCTGGTACAAGCCGGAGTTTAAGCTGAAGTCATTCGTTGATACGATTCAGGGAATGAACCGAACCGTCACCGCTACATACGATGTGCCGGCGGTCGAGGCTCGGCTGACCCTTACCTACACCCTCAGCACCACAGGGAAACTGCTTGTGCAGCAAGCGCTCACGGTCAATCCGGATGTCAAGGAAAAGCCCATGCTGCCACGTTTCGGCATGACGCTGGTCATGCCCGCCGCTTATAACAGCCTGAGCTATTACGGACGCGGCCCCATAGAAAACTACTGGGACCGCAACCACAACACCTTCCTCGCTGTCTATCACCAGAAGGTGGCGGACCAGTACTGGGCTTACGTGCGTCCGCAAGAGAGCGGAAACCACACGGATGTCAGGTGGTGGAGCGTGTACGACCCGAACAACGGTCAGGGTCTCACCTTCAGTGCCCCGCAGCCGCTCGAAATGGAATCGCTCAATTATCTGACGGACGACCTTGACGGCGGACCGGTCAAGGAGGCACGCCACATGCACTCCGGCGACCTTACTCCCCGCGACTTTACGGTCGTACACATCTCCCAACACCAGATGGGGTTGGGCTGTGTCAACTCGTGGGGGGCTTGGCCGCTTGAGAGATACCGTATCCCCTACGCTGACCATCAGTTCAGCTTCATCATTACGCCCGGCGCGCAGGAATAACCAGAACTGTGCATTCGTGCAAGCCCTTCAAGGCCGGACCTTCATGGCGGAGACACTTCGCAGTGAAAGTCCGGTCCTTTTTATTTAAGAGTATAGGAGAGGCTTCTTTATGTAGCAGAGCTTTGGGGCATGCACGGCAAAAAATGAGTGGCATATCTTTGTGATGCGCTGAGCATACAGTAATTTTGCAGTTGAAAAAGACTGACTAAGAATGTTGACAGAAAAAATCCAAAGTCTACTGCAGGAAGTAGCCGACCTACAAGCTCCCAACGAAAAGAAACTGGAGGAACTCCGCATCAAATATCTGAGCCGGAAGGGCATCATGAGCGAGCTGATGAATGATTTTCGCAGTGTAGCCGCCGACCAGAAGCGTGAAGTAGGCCAGAAACTCAATGAGTTGAAGGGGAAACTGCAAAGCAGGTTCAATGAGCTGCGCGACCAGTTGGAGAAGCAGGAATGTGACCATTCCGATCTCGACCTGACGCGTACCCCCTATCCCATTCCACTGGGCACGCGCCATCCTCTGTCAATCGTCAGAAACGAGATCATTGATATTTTCTCACGTCTCGGCTTCTCCATGGCCGACGGCCCCGAGGTGGAGGACGACTGGCATGTGTTCTCCTCCATGAACTTCCCCGCAGACCATCCCGCCCGGGATATGCAGGACACCTTTTTCGTGGAGCAGCACCCTGACATCATTCTGCGTACGCACACGAGCAGCGTGCAGAGCCGCGTGATGGAGCACACGCAACCGCCCATCCGTGTGATCTGCCCCGGGCGTGTTTACCGCAACGAGGCCATATCGGCGCGTGCGCATTGCTTCTTCCATCAGGTAGAGGGCCTCTATGTGGACAAGGATGTTAGCTTCACCGATTTGAAGCAAGTGTTGCTCACCTTCGCCCGGGAGATGTTCGGGCCGGACACGAAGATCCGTCTCCGCCCCTCATACTTTCCCTTCACCGAGCCGAGTGCGGAAATGGACATCTCATGCAACATCTGCGGCGGCGAGGGCTGCTCATTCTGCAAACATACCGGATGGGTGGAGATTCTGGGCTGCGGCATGGTCGATCCGGCCGTGCTTGACGCCAACGGCATTGACAGCAAGGAATATAAGGGGTATGCGTTTGGCATGGGGGTTGAGCGCATCACCAACCTGAAATACCAAGTGAATGATCTGCGCATGTTCTCGGAAAACGATGTGCGCTTCTTGGATGAGTTCACGGCGGCCAACTGATACGGCGTTGCCATATGCCGGCGGCATGCTGCACTTGACGTGCTTCCGGAATGGATGTGCCGCCCGCCTTTCCTCCCTATAAGAAGGCCGTGCCATTCTCTCTCAAGAGACGGTGGCACGGCCTTTTCTACGAACGACATTCCCGTCTTATCATGCGCCCTACTCTCTTTACTCCTTCCTATTGCTGCATCATGGCCGCCAACTTCTTGCTGTTCTTCGGATTTTGGCTGCTTGTTCCTCTGCTGCCCTTTTATCTGCAGGAAAACTACAACTTGGAAGAGGGGGCTATCGGTGCCATATTGGCCTGCTATACCGTTTCAGCCCTGATGGTACGCCCGTTCTCAGGGTATCTGCTTGATGCCTTTGCCCGTAAGCCGCTGTACATTTTGGCCTACACCTTGTTTACCTCCATCTTTGCCGGATATATCGTGGCCGGTACGCTCACGTTGTTTGTGATACTGCGTGTCCTGCATGGCTTCACGTTTGGCATGGTCACCGTTGGCGGGAATACGGTCGTGGTGGATATCATGCCTTCAGAGCGTCGTGGAGAGGGATTGGGGTATTACGGCCTCACCAATAACACTGCCATGAGCATCGGCCCCATGGTAGGCTTGTTCCTGCATGGTGTTCTGTCGTATGATATGATCTTTGCCATCAGCCTGCTGGCTTGCTGCGCCGGACTGGCACTTGCCTCCTGCGTGAAGGCGCCGCGCAAGCCAAGAGTGGAGCGTCCGCCCTTGTCGCTCGACCGTTTCATCCTGCTGAAAGGCATACCGGCCGGCATATCCCTGTTGCTGCTGTCCATCCCCTATGGAGCTACGACCAATTTCGTTGCCATGTATGTGGGAGAAATGCATTTGCACGTGGCTTCGGGCTTCTATTTCGTGCTGATGGCGGTCGGTATGGGCGTATCGCGGATCTTTTCCGGAAAATATGTGGACAGGGGTTACGTGACCGAGTGCATTCATTATGGTTTTTATTTGGTTATCATAGCTTTCGCTCTTCTTGGTTCATGTGAAAGTCTCATGCATTCACACGAGACGGCCGCCCTGTTCTGCTTCTTTGTAGCCCCGTTGCTGCAGGGTGTCGGTTTCGGTACTATGTTTCCCGCTTACAATTCACTCTACATCAACCTTGCCCCCAATAACCAACGGGCCACTGCCACCAGTACCTACCTCACCTCTTGGGATGTGGGTATCGGACTGGGCATGGTGTTGAGCGGAACGATAGCTGAGATGCTCAGTTTCCAGATGGTGTATGTGGTCGGCGCTCTGCTCAGTGTGGTGTCCATGCTCTATTTTGACCGTGTAGTCACCCCGCATTACCATAAATTCAAGCTTCGCTGATCGGCCGTCACCACCCTATTAGCATTTTCTATATACCTCTTATCATGATAGCCCAAACACGCATACTTGCAGAACATTTTTTTATCAGCCTGGGGGTCACTTCCGCAACGGCCACAACCATCGCCCAAATAGCAGTCGTGCTGGCATTGCTGCTGGTTTCGCTCCTTCTTGCCTGGGGGCTGAACAAGGTGCTCGTGCCGCTGGTGCTCAAGATCGTGGCCACGACGAAGACCCGGTGGGATGATTACCTGGTGAATTTGCCTGTGCTCAAGGCTGTTTGCCGTCTGTTGCCCAGCATTTTGGTCTACAACTTGCTGCCGCTTTGTTTCGATGGCCATAATGGGCTGACTTTTACAATCATTTACCAGCTCACGCAGGTCTACATCGCCTTCAGCTGCGTCATGCTGCTGTCCGCCTTCCTGAAGAACATTACGACTGTGGCCATTGAGGAACTGGAAGAACACCACCTGGTGGGCATCCTGCAATTTCTGCAGGTTTTGACGTATTGTCTCGGAGGTATCATCATGGTGTCTTTGCTCTGCGGCTACAATCCTACGCGTGTCATAGCCGGCCTTGGCGCAGCGGCTACGGTTCTGATGTTGGTCTTTAAGGATACGCTGCTGGGATTGGTTGCCGGCATACAACTTTCAGCCAATGGCATGCTGAAAGTCAATGACTGGATCACCCTGCCCAAGCTGCACATCAACGGATTTGTCGAAAGCATGTCGCTGACTACAATCAAGGTGCGTAATTTTGACAATACCATCTCTACGGTTCCACCCTATACGCTCGTCAGCGACTCCTTTCAAAACTGGAGTGGCATGCAGGCAGCCGGCTGCAGGAGGGTCAAACGGGCGCTGTACATAGATATCAACTCGATTCACTTTGCCGACAGGGAATGCCGGGAAATGCTTGTCCGCAAGAAACTGGCGTCTAAATCGTGTCTTGAGGCGGAGCGCACGACGAACCTTACGCTCTTCAGACACTATCTCAGCCGAAGGCTGGCCGATGACGGAAAAGTGTCAGACAAGCAATGGAGATTGATCCGCCAGCTCGAACCCACACCCAATGGACTGCCATTGGAAGTGTGGTTTTACTTCAACGAGACGGCTTTCGTACGTTTTGAGGAACTGGCCTCCACCTATATGGAAGAAATGATTGCCAGTCTGCCCCTATTTGAGTTACGTGCCTTCCAGTCACCTACGGGAGCGGATCTGTCAGTCCTCAGATCTTGAATGTCAGCCCCAATATCCGTATCTTTACCCATGGAGTTCTTGCAACGTGCAGTGCGGGATGTTTCTGTAGTATTCCCGCATGGCCTCGCCCCATGGCTTCTCCTATATCACTTCAAACCATCCAACCATGCAAGCAATTCTTGAAATCTGTGCCGGAACCTATACAAGTGTTTTGGCGGCTGCACGAGGCGGCGCACAGCGGGTAGAACTGTGTTCCGCATTGGGCGAAGGAGGACTTACTCCTTCTGCCGCATTGATAGAGAGTGCGGCATCAATGTCCCAGCTGAAGACGAATGTTTTGATCCGACCCAGATCGGGTGACTTCCTCTACACGCCTGATGAGCAGCGTGTCATGTTGTCGGACATTCGCATAGCGGGGAAATTGGGAGCCAGTGCGATCGTCGTAGGTGCTCTGGATGCGGAAGGGCATGTAGACTGCGCATTCATGAAGGACTGTGTGGAGGCCGCCCATGATATGGGCATGGGGTGTACATTTCACCGTGCCTTTGATATGTGCGCCGAACCTGAGGAGGCATTGGAGCGCATTATAACTCTGGGCTTTGACCGGCTGCTCACGTCCGGGCAGGCGGCGACGGCAGAAAAAGGGGTGCGGCTGATAGCCCGTCTTGTCGAGCAGGCTCGCGACAGAATAGCCATCATGCCGGGTTCGGGTGTCAATGCCGCCAATGCTGTCAGAATATTAAAGGAATGTGGGGCACGGGAAATACATGCTTCGGCGCGGTGTCGCGTAGACAGTCTGATGAAATACAGGCGCGGGGGAGTGCAGATGGGGGCATCCGGCCAAGACGAGTATCAGACGATGGAGACTTCGGAGGAGAGCGTCAAAGCCATCGTTGATGCCATCGCCACATTCCATGCATGAATCTGCAAAATCATGCGGGACGGAAAATAAACTCGCAAAGTCTTTGCAGTTCGGAAGGAAGTGCGTACTTTTGCACCGCTTTCGACAAGAGGAAGGGCGCTTAGCTCAGCTGGTTCAGAGCGTCTGCCTTACAAGCAGAGGGTCGGCGGTTCGAATCCGTCAGCGTCCACCAGATCCGACATGCTATCCTGTTGCGGTCAACAGGGCGCTTAGCTCAGCTGGTTCAGAGCGTCTGCCTTACAAGCAGAGGGTCGGCGGTTCGAATCCGTCAGCGCCCACCATTCAAGGAGGAATATAGCCACCAAGGGGTTATATCCCTCCTCTTTTCGTTATAGATGCAGGGTATTTGTGTGAGGTTAACAATCCCGATTTTAACAAAAAACGCAACTGCATCCAAGGCTATTCCAATATAAAACATTAGCTTTGCTTCGTGATTACAACCCCTTAAAATTACAATTATGAAAGGACTTAGTATCTTAGCAGCCTTTTTGGGCGGCGCCGCTGTTGGCGCAGCTTGTGGGATTCTTTTCGCTCCTGAAAAAGGAACTGACACACGCGAAAAGATCGCAGAAGCCATTCGCAAGCGCGGCATTAAGCTGAACCGCAAGGAAATGGAGAGCCTCGTTGACGATATCGCTGACGAACTCCAACCTGCCAATGACTGATTGTATCAACAGTCAGACAAATTCTTTTCCTATTCAGGCGGAAGTTCTTTGCATTCAGATTCCTGACAATCTGGGGTAAGGGCTTCCGCCCTGTTCTAATCAGATAGCCCATACAATCCTTATGCTGTCATCCGATAAAAACATAGAATACATAACTCAGCTGCTCCTCGAAATAAAGAGATACGTGGAATTGAGAGGAAGGTATATTCAGTTGGATTTTGCGGCCAAGATGATCCGCCTGCTCTCCTCCATGGTCATCTGCGTAGTCATCTTTTCGCTGCTGTCTGTTGTCGTATTCTTCGCTTCCCTCACCTTGGCGACCTTCATCTCAAACCGCTTGGACAGCGAGCCTGCGGGGTACGGGGTCGTGGCCCTGCTGTATTGCGTGATGATAGGCTTGATTTATGCCAAGCGGCGCGTATGGATTGAGCGGCCGTTGGCAAACTTTCTCGGACGCTTGTTTTTGGAACGCAAGGTTAACGGACAGGCTGATGGGAATACGCAGCAGCAATCGGGACAGAAGTAGGCATTGGCGAATTTCTGCAAGCAGGCACGGATCACAGATAATACTCCATGGCATGAAAGAGGACAAGTACGACATAGAAAACATACAGGCTCAAAGGGATGCTCTCCTAAGTCAAATGGACAAAAGCGGGCAATGCATCAGACGATATTGGGAGGCATTGACTGCCAAGCCGGAAAGTGCGGGAAAGACGCAGCAAGTCCTGTATCAGATAGAAAAAGGACTTGCCATTTACGATGGAGTGATGACCGGATACAAGCTGTACAAGAGACTAAAGGGGGTCGGTATCTTTTTCTCGAAAGGGAAAAAGCGCAAGTAAACATAAGCAAAGCGCCGGATAAAAGCACCTTCGCCAGCAAGAATGGCATATTATGTGCAGAGGTAATGCGAGCTGAGTGCAATGAGGCTTGCCTTGATTGCCGAAAGCGGCGTGTTTTCTGCAAGGGGGGCAGGAGGCGGAAACGAAAGGGTTGGACTGCCTTGGTCTCTTGTGTGGAGAACAGCCTTATGTAAATGCAAAACAACCAGATTGACTGAAAATGGACTATAACATATCCGCAGAGACCGTGAGGTTGCTGCAACATATACGCAAGATTGCAAAGGCCAGGGGGGAGCATGATGTTTCGCCTCTGACACTCTTATTGGGCATATTGGAAAACGAGGAAGTGAAGGCCGTATTTGCTGCTATGGGGAAGAAGCAGCCGGACCTGACCGAAATGGAGACGGAGATGAATTCCATATCCACCGCATCGCCTGCGCGTGACGGGGAAACTCCGATTGACGAAGACGGAAAACTTCCGGAATTTGATGAGGAATGCACGCGCATTATCAAATTATCTGTATTGGAAAGCCGGCTTCAGAACAACCAGTATAATAGCTCGCTGACCCTGTTACTGTCCATCTTGCATGACAGGGAGAACAAGGCGAAGGCCAAGCTCGAGTCATGGGGCATTACATACAACAGCATACTCCAGCAGGTATTGCAAGCGCCTAAAAACGACTTTTCGTTTCCAGAAGAGGAAGGGGGCTCTTATACGCCGGACAGGAAGAGTGAGAGTGTTGGCAGCCAGAGCGCCGCTTCGGCCAAAACCGAAACAAGCGACACCCCCGTATTGGATAACTTTGGAACGGATTTGACCTTCCTTGCCATAAAAGGGGGCTTAGACCCCGTGGTAGGCAGGGATAAGGAAATCACCCGCATCGTACAGATCCTCTGCCGGAGGAAAAAGAACAATCCGATCATCATAGGCAAGCCTGGCGTAGGCAAGAGCGCTATCGTGGAAGGACTGGCGGACCGGATCGCCCATCGGAAGGTTCCCCATCTTCTTCTGGACAAAAGAATCATCGCCTTGGACATGGCCTCAGTTGTAGCCGGTACACAATATCGCGGACAATTCGAGGAAAGGCTGCGCCGCCTCATTCAAGAGCTGAAGGCACATCCTAATATTATCTTGTTCATAGACGAGATACATACAATTATCGGGGCAGGATCTGCCCCCGGAAGTCTCGATGCCGCCAATATACTGAAACCCGCATTGGCAAGAGGAGAAGTGCAGTGCATTGGCGCTACAACCGTTTCTGAATTCAAGAAGACAATCGAGAAAGACGGAGCTTTGGAGCGTCGTTTCCAAAAAGTCCTCCTCGAACCTACGGGCAAGGAGGAGACAGAGACCATTCTCGAAAACCTAAAGGGACATTATGAGAAGCACCATAATGTGACATACTCCCCGGAGGCACTAAAGGCATGTGTGGATCTGACATCACGCTATATTACGGACAGGGAATTGCCTGACAAGGCCATTGATGCGATGGACGAGGCCGGAGCCAGCATGCACTTGCAGCAGGGCGGTTATCCCAAGGAGGTGGTGGAAAAAGAAAAGCTCATTGCTGAATTGCGGAAGCAAAAGTTGGAAGCCGCGCAAAACCAGAACTACGAGAAGGCCGCCAACCTCCGCGATGAGATAGCCCAAGTCTCATCAGAACTTGAAAAGGTTACGGAGAAGTGGCAAAACGAGCAGCAATTGCGGCCAACCTTGGTAGACGAGGAAGCGGTGGCTCAAGTCGTGTCAATGATGAGCGGCGTTCCCGTCACCCGCGTAGCGGCCAATGAAGCCACACGTCTGCGAGGGATGAGAGAGGCACTTTCTTCCCATGTCATCGCGCAGGAAAACGCTGTCGACCGGGTCGTCAGAGCCATTACCCGAAGCCGTTTGGGACTCAAAGGGACAGACCGTCCGATTGGCACTTTCCTTTTTGTCGGGCCTACCGGTGTGGGTAAGACCCATCTGGTCAAATGCCTTGCAGAATGGGTTTTCGGATCGAAGGATGCTTTGGTGAGAATAGACATGAGCGAATACGGTGAGAAGTACAGCGTAAGCAGACTGCTGGGCGCTCCTCCGGGATATGTCGGTTATGACGAGGGCGGACAGCTTACCGAGCAGGTTCGTCGTCACCCCTACTCCGTCATTCTGCTCGATGAAATAGAAAAAGCGCACCCCGATGTCTTTAACACCCTGTTGCAGGTAATGGACGAGGGCAGACTGACAGATGGCAACGGAACGACCGTAGACTTCAGAAACACCATCATTATTCTGACATCCAACAGCGGAACCAGGCAGTTGCGTGAGTTCGGGGGAGGCGTTGGCTTTGAACGTGCTTCCAGTGGGGGAATCAACGGAAGTGCGGCTGAGGCCATTATACTCAAGGCGTTGAAAAAGCAATTCGCTCCTGAATTCCTCAACAGACTGGATGAAATCGTCATGTTCAATCCCCTGACCAAGAAAGACGCACTAAAGATCGAGGAGTTGGAACTGAGTGACTTGTTACAGCGCCTGTCACAGAAAGGCTACAAACTCTCTGTCAGCGATGAGGCGAAATCCTTTGTCGTTGACCACGGATTTGATGACCAGTATGGCGCGCGTTCTCTCAAGCGGGCCATACAGGGACTGCTGGAAGATCCCTTGTGTGACCTGATCATGGAGGAGCCGTCTTGCCGATCTTTTCTCGCTGATCTTCATGACGGGAAAATAGTAATCAAATCACAGCCGGAGCACTGACATTTAATAGTGCGCACCGCACCATAAAAGATAGACAATGGAATACATAAGAACAGAGATCCCTGGCGTGTGGATTCTCGAACCCCAAGTTTTTGCAGATGCAAGAGGCTACTTCATGGAGACATGGAGGGCCGAAGATTTCAACAAGGCCATCGGGCATAAGGTAGATTTTATCCAAGACAATCAGTCGAAATCGGTCCGTGGTGTGTTGCGTGGCCTGCACTATCAAAAAGGTGAGGCTTCGCAGGCCAAGTTAGTGCGTGTACTGCAAGGTGTTGTGTTGGATGTGGCGGTTGACCTCAGGAAGAGTTCACCTACTTACGGCAAGCATGTTGCTGTAAAACTGTCTGAAGAAAACAAACGCCAGCTCTTCATTCCCCGTGGATTTGCCCACGGTTTTGTCGTTTTGAGCGATACGGCGGTTTTCACCTACAAGGTGGATAACAGGTATGCGCCGGACACGGAATGCTCCATCTGCTATGATGACCCGCAACTGGCCATACAATGGCCGATAGACAAGAGAGATCTGATCTTGAGTGAGAAAGACCTGAAGCGCGCTGTAGCCTTTGGTGATGCCGAAAAGTTTGATTGATTCGACAGGGACAACGCATGAAGCATATACGCAATTTTTGTATTATCGCACATATAGACCATGGCAAGAGTACGCTGGCGGACCGTTTGCTTGAGCGTACCCAAACCGTCAAGATTACCGAAGGGCAAATGCTTGACGACATGGATTTGGAGCGTGAGCGCGGTATCACCATTAAGAGCCACGCCATCCAAATGGACTATACCTATGAGAATGAGGTGTACCGCTTAAATCTGATCGACACACCGGGGCATGTCGATTTTGCCTATGAGGTGTCGCGCAGCATCGCGGCCTGTGAGGGCTGTCTGCTGCTGGTAGATTCTACACAGGGCGTGCAGGCTCAGACTATCTCCAACTTGTACATGGCCATAGAGCACAATCTGGAGATTGTGCCCGTTATGAGCAAGTGCGACATGCCCAACTCCATGCCTGAAGAGGTTGAGGACGAAATCGTAGACTTGCTGGGGTGCAAACGCGAGGAAATCATCAGGGCCTCGGGGCGCACGGGTGAAGGAGTGGATGAGGTGCTTCGGGCGGTGGTAGAGCGTATCCCGGCGCCCAGCGGAGACGAGGACGCTCCGCTTCAAGCGCTGATTTTCGATTCGGTGTTCAACCCCTTTCGCGGCATCATAGCCTATTACAAGATTGTCAATGGTTCGATCCATCGCGATGAGGAGGTCTTCTTCGTCAATACGGGCAAACGTTACCACGCCGATGAGGTTGGCGTGCTGAAAATGACATTGTCGCCGCGCGATACCTTGCATTGTGGAGATGTAGGTTATATAGTCAGTGGCATCAAGACTGCGACAGAGGTCAAGGTCGGTGACACCATAACCAGTGCGGAGAACCCCTGCTCCAAGGCTATAGAGGGATTCGAGGAAGTGAAGCCGATGGTATTTGCAGGTCTCTACCCTGTTGACACCGAGGACTTTGAGCAGCTACGCGCCAGCTTGGAGAAGCTGCAGCTCAACGACGCCTCCCTGACGTTCCAGCCCGAATCTTCTGTTGCCTTGGGATTTGGTTTCAGGTGCGGCTTCCTCGGTTTGCTGCACATGGAGATTGTGCAGGAGAGACTGGATCGTGAGTTCAACATGAACGTGATAACCACCGTTCCCAATGTGAGTTATCACATTTTCGACAAGCACGGAGAGGTCAAAGAGGTGCATAATCCCGCCGGAATGCCTGACCAAACGGAAATAGACCACATAGAAGAGCCGTATATACGTGCATCCATCATCACCAAGACGGAGTATATAGGCAACATCATGACCCTGTGTCTGGGCAAAAGGGGCGAGCTGGTCAAGCAAGAGTACGTTTCGGGCGACAGGGTGGAGCTGTATTACGACATGCCACTGGCAGAGATCGTGATAGACTTCTACGACAAACTGAAAAGTATCTCAAAAGGCTATGCCTCGTTCGACTACCATCCCATAGGCTTCCGTCCGTCCAAGTTGGTAAAGCTGGACATTTTGCTGAACGGTGAGCCTGTCGATGCGCTATCCACGCTGACGCACGTGGACAATTCCGTGAATTTCGGCCGCCGCATGTGCGAGAAGCTTAAGGAACTGCTGCCCCGACAGCAGTTTGACATAGCCATTCAAGCCGCGATCGGTGCCAAGATCATCGCACGTGAGACGGTCAAGCAAGTGCGTAAGGATGTCACGGCCAAGTGCTACGGCGGTGACATCAGCCGCAAGCGGAAATTGCTTGAAAAGCAGAAGCGTGGCAAGAAGAGAATGAAGGAGATAGGCAATGTCCAGGTGCCGCAAAAAGCTTTCCTGGCTGTATTGAAATTGGATTAGCATCCCGCATCCCATAGGGGCATGCCACCAAGCATTGAAACAAAATAATCCCGTCTTATGCTGATAGAACTCAGAAATGTAAAGCTTTGCCAAGAGGACAAGACCATCTTGTCGGATGTTGACTTCCACGCCTCAAACAACGATTTCATATATATTGTAGGCCGTGTCGGGAGTGGCAAAAGCTCTTTACTCAAATCGCTTTATGGTGAGTTGCCCCTAAGTGAGGGGGAGGGCGAAGTCTTAGGCTATGATCTCCGCACCATCAAGATGTCGCAAATCCCCCTGCTGCGCCGCCAACTGGGCATCGTCTTTCAGGATTTCCAGCTTCTTCACGGCAGCACCGTCCGGCAGAATCTGGATTTCGTCTTGAAGGCTACCGGCTGGAAAAAGAAGGACCGCCCGGCGAGGATTGATGAGGTCATGCGTCTCATCAACCTGACGGACAAACTGGATGCTTTTCCCCATGAGCTGTCCGGGGGCGAGCAGCAGCGGGTGTGCATAGCCAGGGCATTGCTCAATCATCCCAAGGTCATCTTGGCTGACGAGCCTATCGGCAATCTCGATCCAGAGACCAGCCGCGACATCATGCAGATCTTGCTCGCAGCACGTGAGGAGGGAGCCGCCATTATCATGGTTACACACAATCTGAACCTCCTTTCTGAGTTTCCCGGTATCGTATACCGTTGCGAGGATGGCAAGATCCAAGAAGTCACACAAGAGTATGATTCTGCCCAGGAGCAGGCGTAAAAATGAAGCAATGAAGATTTTGAAATTCGGTGGAACGTCTGTCGGTTCTCCCCAAAGAATGAAGGCGGTAGCCCAACTGATAACAGACGGCGAGCGTAAGATCGTTGTGCTTTCCGCCATGTCGGGCACCACAAACGCATTGGTGGAGATTGCAGACTACATCCATAAAAATAACGTGGAGGCCGCCAACAATATCATCAACAAGCTGCGCAACAAGTATTTGCAGCATGTGGCGGAACTGTACGCTCAGGAGGAAAACATTAAAAAAACGCGTGAATTGCTTTTGCACATCTTCATGCATCTGCACCATCTGTCTTCGCAGGACTACTCTCCTACCCTTGAAAAGGAAATTCTGGCTCAAGGTGAGATCATGAGCACCAACATGATGACCAACTACCTGCGTGAACAGGGGGTCAACGTGATGCTCGTCCCAGCCTTGGACTATATGCGCACGGACAGCAAGGGAGAACCCGATATGCCCTATATCAAGGAGCACCTGTCAGGAATCTTGGAGCGAAACGCTCATTACGACCTGTATGTCACGCAGGGCTTTATCTGCCGCAACAGTGACAATGAGGTGGACAACCTCCAACGGGGCGGTTCCGACTATACCGCCTGCCTGATCGGTGCGGCGATCTGTGCCGAAGAGATACAGATCTGGACGGACATCGATGGCATGCACAACAACGACCCTCGTTTTGTGGAGAGCACCGCGCCCGTGCGCCAGCTCAATTTTGAGGAGGCGGCGGAACTCGCTTATTTTGGCGCGAAGATCCTGCACCCCACCTGCATACAGCCCGCCCGCTATGCGGGAGTGCCTGTCAAGTTGCTCAATACGATGGATCCCACTGCCCCCGGAACAGTCATCAACGACCAGATGCAGACCGGAACGATCAAGGCCGTGGCGGCCAAGGACAACATCACTGCCGTCAAGATCGTATCTTCCCGTATGCTGCTTGCCACAGGCTTTCTCCGCATGGTGTTCGAGATCTTCGAGCAGAACCAGACCCCCATTGATATGGTGACCACCAGTGAAGTGGGCATTACGCTCACTGTGGACAACAATGCGCACTTGGCCAATATCGTAGACGAACTGAAGAAATACGGAAAGGTAGACATCGATGAGAATATGTGCATCATCTGTGTGGTAGGTGACCTGCAATGGGGAAATGTGGGCTTTGAGACCTTGGTGACCGAGGCTCTCAGCCATATTCCCGTGCGTATGATATCGTACGGAGGCAGTAACCACAATATCTCATTCCTCGTACGTGAGACTGACAAGAAAGCCGCTCTTTGCGCCTTGAGCGATAAGCTCTTCAATCACAAATAACGGCTTCCCTTCTCTATCCGGAGCAATGAACAGACGCGCCCCCGGCCACCGTACGTTCATTGTTCTTTTTTGCCTAAGACAGGCTGCAGCCCAGGTGTCGGATCATGCTCCGCTTCCTTGGCCATATGCCATCCTTGTATAAAAACTATCTATGACTTCCTTCCCCCTATCCCAATTTCAGGAGTTGCGCACTCCCTTTTATTATTATGACACGGATTTGCTGCAGCGTACGCTGGATGCACTGTCGGCATGCATATCCCCCCACCCCGCTTATCACGTACACTATGCGGTAAAAGCCAACGCCAACCCACAGATCCTACAGCTCATAGCCCGTGCGGGAATGGGGGCAGACTGCGTTTCCGGCGGAGAGGTTGAGGCTGCCCATAAGGCCGGCATTCAAGCGGATCAGATCGTATTCGCCGGTGTGGGCAAGACCGATGCGGAGATCACGTTAGCCCTGCAGACGGGCATACAGTGCTTTAATGTCGAAAGTCTGCCGGAGCTGGAGGTCATCAACGACCTGGCGGCGGGTCTCGGAACAAAAGCCCATGTGGCTTTCCGTATCAATCCCAATATTGACGCGCATACACACGCCAAGATCACCACCGGACTCAATGAGAACAAGTTCGGCATAGCCCTGGAGGACATGCTGCCCACCATCCGCAGGGCTTTGCAGCTGCCGCAAGTCACTTATCGGGGTCTGCATTTCCATATCGGCAGCCAGATATTGGATCTCTCCGTATTTGAGAATTTGTGTCATCGGATCAACGAGATTCAGGACGTGCTCGATTCGGAGCACATCCAAACGCAGAGCATCAATGTCGGCGGTGGGCTGGGCATCGACTATGCCGATCCGTTCGCCCACCCCGTCCCTGACTTCGGAAGGTATTTTGAGGTCTTCTCGCGTCATCTCAAATTGCGGAAGGGACAGCAGCTTCATTTTGAACTGGGGCGCAGTATCGTTGGGCAATGCGGGTCACTCATCAGCCGGGTGCTCTATGTCAAGCAGGGACACGCCAAGAAGTTCCTCATTGTTGATGCCGGATTTACCGACCTCATCCGTCCGGCTATGTACGGCGCTCACCACTTCACCCAGAATCTGTCTGCCTCTAAAGAAACGGCGACTGAGGTTTATGATGTCGTGGGGCCCATTTGTGAGAGCAGCGACGTGTTCAGCACAGGTGAGCGCCTGCCACTTACGCATCGGGGCGATTTCATTGCCTTCCGATCGGCCGGAGCCTATGGCGAATCCATGGCCTCCACTTACAATTGTCGTGAATTGCCCGCCTCTTATTTGAGCGGGCAGATGCATTAAGTCCTTGCTTCCCCACCTTTCTGTAGTCTCGAAATCAGATAAGGAGGCGGATGTGCGATTGTACCGGTAACGGCACTTCGCGCATCCGCCTCCTTGGGCTTTATTCTGCTTCGTCCTTCCCAGTCAAGGACGGGGAAGGACAGCTTTTTTCCGCATCTCCCCGCGTCACCTCATGGGCAGAGGGTACGGGTAAGGACTTTTCACCCATCGGCCTTTCCGGTCAGATGGTCTGTAGCTTGACGATCTCCTCCAGGTCCTTGCGTTTCTTGGCCGGAGCGGTGTCGGCGGGGAAGCCTATGGGAAGGATCACCACCGGCTCCTCCGTTTCTCCCATTTCCATCAGCTCGCGGCAGAGGGTTACGTTGAAATTGCATATCCAGCAAGTGGCAAGCCCCTGCTCCGCTGCGGCCAGACAGATATGCTCCGTGATGATGGAAGCGTCGATGTCTCCGTGGTTCTTCCCGTCGGCCTGCCGAACCCATGCCCCGTCCTTCCTGACCGAAACGAGGATGAGGGCGGGAGCTGTCTTCAGCCATTCACGGTTGTAGCACGCCTGCAAGGCCGCCAGTCCCTCGGCGGAACTTACATACCGCAGCAGCCAGGGCTGTTTGTTGCAGGCGGAAGGTGCCAGACGGGCACATTCCCAGATATAGTCCAGCTTATCTTGGGGTATTTCCTCCTTTTTATAAGAGCGGCAACTATAACGTGCCTCACATAAATCTTTGAAAGTCATTGTTGATCTGATTGTTGGTCCTTTTTACATATTTGCATTTCACTGACGACAGCGCCGTGCAGCAGGCCGTTGGTGGCCAGCACTTCGCGTCCATCGTGCCAGAGCTTGTCCTCCCCCTGATAGTCCGTCACCTTTCCTCCCGCTTCCAGTACGATCAAGGCTCCGGCACTCACATCCCATGTACAGATGAAAGCCTCGGCATATACATCCACACGCCCCGCCGCTACATAGCACAGTTCCGCTCCGGCACTTCCCAATGACCGTACGCTTGCGCAATGGCCGTAAAACCGGGCGGTGAATGAAGTGCAGAAATCACGGTATTCTTCCGCATTGTAAGGGTAGCCTACTACAACGAGAGCCTGGTCCGTGTCACTGACGGGCGATACTTGCAACTGCCTGACGCTTCCGTCTGCCGCACGCATCCACGCGCCGCCGCCTTGGGTCGCGTAGAACAGTTCGCCCCGTGTCACCTCGTACATGACCCCCATCACCAATTCTTTCCGGTGTCTTAAGGCGATGCAGACCCCCCAGGGGCCTATGTCATGGATAAAGTTGGTCGTCCCGTCGAGAGGGTCCACGATCCACACGTACTCCGCTTCGTCCCCGCTTTGAGCAGTGGTCTTTTCTTCGGTCATGAAGCCTGCTTCCGGCAGCAGTTCCTTCAGGCGCGAAACGATTCTTCGCTCGGATTCCTTGTCCACATAGCTTACATAGTCATGGCTGTGCTTCTTCTCGACTTTGTCAGGGCTGAATGCACGCCGTTGTTCAGCCTGGTATATCCCCGTCTTGACGGCGAGCTCACAAACGGCTTTCAATATGTCTTTCTTCATGTTCTTCTATCGTACGATGATGTAATCCTTTACCTGTGAAACTCACGCCTCCAGAAAGAAGCGCTCGAATCTGTTGTCTGTATGTTGTGTAGTCTGTAAGCCCGTGCCCGTCCGCTGTTCCGTTTCTTGAAGATCGTCCCCGCCTCCCCGTTGCGTACTTCCGGGTATGGCCGCCGCAGGTCTATAGGAAACTCCAGGCTACGGTCAGTCCGGCCATGACAATGCTCACCATGCTCATCAGCTTGATGAGGATGTTCAGACTGGGGCCGCTGGTGTCCTTGAAGGGGTCTCCCACCGTGTCGCCTACGACCGTGGCTTTGTGGACCGCCGACCCTTTCCCGCCTAAGTGGCCCTCTTCCACGTATTTTTTGGCATTGTCCCATGCTCCGCCACTGTTGGCCATGAAGACGGCCAGCACGAATCCGGTGCTCAGCCCTCCTGTCAACAGGCCGAGCACGCCGCTTACGCCCAGAAGCAGGCCGGTCAGCATCGGTACGATGATGGCTGCCAGCGACGGCAGCACCATTTCATGTTGTGCGGCCTTGGTGGAGATCATCACGCAGCGCGCATAGTCGGGTTCGGTCTCGCCGGTGAATATCCCCTTTAGTTCCCGGAACTGCCTGCGTACCTCATCCACCATTTTGCCGGCCGCCCTGCCCACGGCGTTCATGGTCAGTCCGCAAAAGACGAAGGTGACCATCGATCCGACAAACATGCCCGCCAGCACTTTGGGGTTCATCAGTGTCACATCGTAGTAGGCCATGAAATCGGAGAAACTGGCTTCTGCCACCTTCACCGTATGCCCGGCCACTGCAATCTCCTCCGTACCCATGCGCTCAAGGCCCATGCGCACTTCCTCTATGTATGAGGCCAGCAGAGCCAGTCCCGTCAGTGCGGCCGAACCGATGGCGAATCCCTTCCCCGTTGCGGCGGTCGTGTTGCCCAACGAGTCCAGGGCATCCGTCCGTCTGCGCACCTCAGCGCCCAGTCCGCTCATTTCCGCGTTGCCGCCGGCATTGTCGGCGATCGGGCCATAAGCGTCTGTGGCGAGGGTGATGCCCAGTGTGGAAAGCATTCCGACAGAGGCCATGCCTATCCCGTAAAGCCCCAACGTGATGTTCGTAAAATCGCCGCCGGTGGCCAGGAGGAAGGATGCCACAACCCCCACCACTACGGCTATGACAGGGATGGCCGTTGACAGCATCCCCAAGCCCAGACCTGATATGATCACAGTGGCTGCCCCCGTCTTTCCGCTTTCAGAGATGCGGCGTGTCGGACGGTAGGACTGGGAAGTGAAGTATTCCGTACTTTGTCCGATCACCACTCCTACAGCCAGCCCTACGACAACCGTCAGGGCCGTCTGCCACCAGCGTTCAAGTCCGAGCGCTCCCAAGAGCAGGAAGCTGCACGCCACGATGAGCACACTGCTCAAATTCGTGCCTACAGACAAAGAGCGCAGCAGCCGCCTGATGCCCGCATCCTCGCTGGTGCGTACGGCATAAATGCCTATCAACGAAAGTACGATGCCCACCGCCGCCACCAGCATGGGGGCGATGACGGCCTTCAACTGCATGCCCGCATCCCCCGCCGTCATGTAGGCGGCGGCTCCGAGTGCGGCCGTGGCCAGAATGGACCCGCAGTACGACTCATACAGGTCAGCTCCCATACCGGCCACATCGCCCACGTTGTCGCCCACGTTGTCTGCGATGGTAGCTGGGTTTCGGGGATCATCTTCAGGAATGTCCTTTTCCACCTTCCCGACCAGATCCGCCCCCACATCGGCGGCCTTGGTGTAGATGCCCCCGCCGACACGGGCGAACAGTGCCTGTGTGGAGGCACCCATGCCAAAGGTCAGCATGGTTGTCGTGACGACACACAGTTTGGCTCCCGGCGTCAGACCGTCGGGAGTCAGTGCATGGAGCAGCACAAACCAAAAGCTGATGTCAAGCAGTCCCAAGCCCACTACGACCAGCCCCACCACTGCACCGCTGCGGAAAGCAATGCGCAGTCCGCTGTTCAACGAGGTGCGGGCAGCGTGTGCCGTACGTGCCGATGCGGCCGTGGCGGTCTTCATCCCCAGAAAGCCGGCCAGACCCGAAAAGAAGCCGCCCGTCAGGAAGGCTACAGGCATCCATCCGTTTTGCAGACCGAACCCGTAGGCCATGATACTGAATACCACCACCAGAACAGCGAAGGCCAGACCTACAATCCGGTATTGCTGTTTCAGATACGACATGGCGCCGTCACGGACCGCCCTCGCAATGTGAGCCATACGGGGAGTGCCTTCCGGGGCGAGTCGCATCTTACGGTAAAAATGCCAGGCAAAGAACAGGGCCAGCAGGGAGGCTGCCGGAGCCAGGTAAAACAGGTTGGAAATCATGGTGTACGGTGTTTGGGTCGGTAGGGCGCGTGTCGCAAAAAAACGGAGACATCCCTTAGCAAATGTACGCCATTCCATCGAATGCGATACAGGGTCAAAGCTAAAAATACGTAATGTCACAACAATTTATCCTTTGCCGGCAGCATGTCGGAAATGGTCTCGCAGACATGCACGTTTTACATAAAAACGACCGGATACGGCGTGCCGGGTTGAGAAATCCGCCATACTGCATCCCGGAAAAGTGCCGTGCATGCAGAAAGGGCCGTAAGGAAAGGGAATCGGTCAGTCAAGGAAATAAGGCTTCGTTTACCGTTCCACGGTACAGGTTCACGAACGGTTCTGAAAATGGCTTCTGTACCCTGTGCCTATACGGTAACTCCTTCGGAAGCATTGCAGACTCAAAATACAGTCTTGAATTATATAAATACAGACTGTATTTATATAATTCAAGACTTAAACTTTATAATTCAAGACTGTATTTATATGATTCAAGTCTTGAATTTGAGTCAAGGCCGGGACTTGGGGAGTCTGCGCCGCTTCTGCAGCTGCCGAAAAGCGATATGAGCAGGCTCTTGACCGGACTGTCTGTCCGTGTAATTCTGCGATATGGCCTTGGCGGGTGGCGGGAGCGCCTGCCGACTGTCGTTCGTCCTCTTCCGGAACATGGCCCCACAGTCTTGACACAAGAAAAAAAGCCCGACCATTTTACTTTTGCCCTTTGAGCGGGTCTTATCTGTAAACGCATGCATTCCGTGAGCTCAGGAATGGTGACCTGTACATGAAGGCGCGTAACACTCCCTACAGAAAACAATGATGACTACAAATCTACTGAAATTTGCGGCCCTGATTGCCGTCCTGATCCTTACTTGTGAGACCTCCGGTGCGCAACGCTTGCATCACGCAAAACACCCGCACAAGACCGTTGCCGTAGTGAGCCGTCCGCCGCAGATCATCAAGGTTCACACCCCCGCCAATCCAACGGACCGTTTGTTTATGGCGATGGCCTATCTGGACAAGCACAAATATCTCACGGCCAGAAGGTATGCGAAGATGACCAAGCTGTCCGCCCAGGCGGCGCGAGCCGAACTCAATTCGTTTGCCCGCAGCAATGGAAACCCTATTTGCAGCATCGTGAGGAGAAATAAGAAGGTGTACACAAAGGCCGCATAGCCCTCTTGCAGCCATGCGGACATTCCAAATTCCGTTGGCTGCATGGGATGCAGGAAGCTCCCTTTCACGGGTGCTCCGCGCCTATTCGTTCCGCCCCCTGTCCATCACTACCGATTATCAAACCGCCAGCTTATGGAAAAACTTGAGGACGCAGACCTCATCGATGCGCTGAAAGACGATGTGGAGCGAGGCTTCAAACTGCTGATGTCCCGATATCGGGAAGCTGTTTACTGGCACATACGCCGTCTGGTTGTCTCACACGCCGATGCGCAGGATGCGGCACAAGAGACCTTCGTGCGGGTGTTCCGTTCTTTCGGCCGGTTCAAGTCCGAGTGCCCCCTGGGCGTATGGATCTACCGCATCGCCACCCATGAGGCATTGCGCATCATAGACCGCAGGGGCCGCCAGACGCTTTCGCTGGACTATCCAGAGTCGGAAGCCGGCAGCCTTCCTGCTGACGAATACATCGACTACCACGACTTGGAGGCCGTCAGATTGCAAAAGGCCATCCAGACGTTGCCCACCAAGCAGCAGCTCGCCTTCAACCTGCGTTACTACAGCGAAATGGGGTTTGAGGAGATTGCCGGAATCATGGGATCGACTGCTGCCAATGTGAAAGCCAATTATCACATTGCCAAAAACAAGATCATACAATACATGAAATCAAATGATTAGACGCATGGAATCAAACTTCGACTTTAACCGAATCGGAAAACGCATGCCCTATACCATCCCTCCCCGCCTCTTCGATGAAATGGAGGAAAACGTATGGAGCGAAATACGTTGCGTGCCGTCCGTGCGTCATCGCAGCCGACTGCACACCGGCCTGAAGATCCTGCTGGTTGCCGCAAGTGCGGGACTGCTGATCATCTTGAACGTTGCCACACACCGGAAGCATCCGGAGGCATTTGTCCAAGTCGAGCAGGCCTTCGCACGGCTGAGCAAGGCCGACCGCGACTACCTGCTTGAAACCTACCAAGAAGATATCTTTATGAACGAGTAAACAACTTACATCATGAAACATCCGATCAGATTACTACTGCTGGTATTGCTGCTCTCATCCTTCAGCGGCATGCTTCACGCCCAGAATGGCCGGCAGCGGCTCACACGGGAGCAACTGGCTGAGACGCAGGCCCAATTCATCGCCCGGGAGATAGCCATGGACGATGCGACCGCCCAACGCTTCACCGAAACCTACTGCAATTATCAAAAGGAAGTCTGGGCATTGGGGGCCAGACCCGCCCGAAGAGGGAAGAGCTTGACGGACGAAGAGACGGAACAGGCGCTGAAAGAGCGTTTCGACCGCAGTCAGAAGCTCCTGAACCTTCGGCAGAAATATTATGCCCTCTACAGACGTTTCCTGACACCGAAGCAGATCCAGCGGGTATATGAATTGGAGAGGCAGATGATGAACCGTCTGCGGAAAAACAAGCCTGTGCGAAGGCGGCATGCCTCCCAGCCTTCGCCCCGCAAGCAGGTGCCGCCTGCCGCAGGGGTATCCTGATGGGCCGTGGGCGTCCGTTTGTAGCAGTGTGGCCCACACCGTACCGGCGCAAGGGTACGCAGGTTTGTAGTATCCATGAAACGGGAAAAGCCTCCCCCTGTAGAGACCGTCTCTACAGGGGGAGGCTTTAATGATACGGCAGACTGTGCGTCAAACCTTCAGGCTCGACTTGACCAGATAAGCGATCAATGCCACATAAGCCACGAGCGACACAATCTGCGCCAGTGGCATGTCGAGGTAAGCGGCATTGGCGAAGTTCAGCCCGCCAAACTGCATGCCGGCACTCACTACTCCCATCAAGGCGCCGCCTGCGATGAAGCCCGATGCCAAAAGCGTCCCCTTCTCGTTGCGGCGCGTGTTGAGCGCGGCGTCAGTGGAGCGGCTCGTGATATACCAGTTGACGAAGCCGCCTACAATCAGCGGCAAGTTGAGTTGGAGCGGTATGAACATACCCAAGGCGAAGGCCAAGGCCGAAACACCGCAAAAAGTCAACACGACAGAGATGGCCGCACCAATGGCGTAGAGCAGCCAGGGCGCTCCCTGTCCGCTCATGAGCGGCTCTATGACGGCGGCCATGGCACGGGCCTGTGGAGCCGCCATCACATCAGAATTGTCCGGCGTGAATCCGTATGCCTTGTTCAGTATCATGATGACCCCGCCGACAGTTGCGGCAGAGACCAAAATACCCAGAAACTTGAAGGTCTCCTGCTTTTGGGGGGTGGCTCCCAACCAATAGCCGATCTTCAAGTCCGTGATGAATGCGCCCGCAGAAGAAAGGGCTGTGCAGACCACGCCGCCCATGACGAGGGCGGCCACCATGCCCCCCGTTCCTTTCAGACCCACCAGCACCATGATGATGGAGGAAAGGATCAGCGTCATGAGCGTCATGCCGCTTACGGGGTTGCTGCCGACGATGGCGATGGCATTGGCGGCGACAGTCGTGAAGAGGAAGGCGATAACCGCTACGATCAGAATGCCGACGATGGTAAAAAGCAGGTTTCCGCCCATGACATCGAAGTAGAAGAAGAGCGCCGTTATCACAATCGTCAGGATGGAGCCCATGGCTATGATCTTCATGGAGAGATCGCGCTGCGTGCGGGCTACATGCTCATTGACCGCACCGCCCTTGAAGATCTTGCCTACCAGACCAAAGGCGCTTTTGATGACTCCCCAGCTCTTGATGACACCGATAATGCCCGCCATGGCAATGCCGCCAATACCGATGCTCTTGGCATAAGCGAAGATCTGTTCGGGAGAGGCTGACACTGCAGCGAGCGGCTCTGCCCCGTTGGAAGCCACGTTCAGATCCGGAAAGACCAGTGCTATGCCGGGAACGATCACCCACCAGACGGCCACTGACCCGAAGCAGATGATAGAGGCATATTTCAGCCCCACGATGTAGCCCATGCCCAGAAGGGCGGCACTCGTGTTGACACTCAGCACGAGTTTGGCCTTGTCGGCCACGACAGCCCCCCACTCGCCGCAGCGTGAGGTGAAATTTTCGCTCCAAGCGCCGAAGGCCGATACCGCGAAGTCATACAGTCCGCCGATAATGCCGGCGACAAGCAAGGGTTTGGCCTGCGAGCCGCTCCGCTCTCCGGAGATGAGCACCTGGGTGGAGGCTGTCGCTTCCGGGAAGGGATATTTGCCGTGCATGTCCTTCACAAAGTACTTGCGGAAGGGGATCAGGAACAGAATGCCCAAGATACCGCCCAGCAGGGATGCGAAAAACACCTGGAAGAAATTGACCGTCAGCTCGGGATATTTGTGCTGGAGGATATAGAGGGCGGGCAACGTGAAGATGGCGCCTGCGACGATCATGCCCGAACAGGCGCCGATGCTTTGGATAATCACGTTTTCGCCCAGCGGGTCCTTGCGGTGTGTGGCGCCGCTCAGCCCCACTGCGATGATGGTGATGGGGATGGCCGCCTCAAACACCTGCCCCACTTTCAAGCCTAAATAGGCCGTTGCGGCGGAGAAGATGACAGCCATGAGAATACCCCAGACCACTGACCATGGAGTGACCTCGCGGTAAGTGCGTTCCGGCTTCATCAATGGCTCATACTCTTCGCCTTCCTTGAGCTCGCGAAAGGCATTGTCGGGAAGAGAAGTCTCTTTCATATATAAGGTGTATTAAAATCTCCCGGTTCAATCAGGGAACTGTTCCGTCTCCGAATCGAACCGGGAGCATATTGGATGAAAAATCAACAATCGAAGGGATTTACCAAATGTCTACACGTTGCTTCTTCGGGATGAAGAGCGGATCTTTCTTGGTGATGTTGAACGCCTTATACCAAGCGTCGATATGGGGCAACGCACCATTGACGCGCCAACGTCCCGGTGAGTGCGGGTCGATCTTGTTGAGCTGGCGCAACATGGCCTCGCGGATGTTGTTGGCCCAAATCAGGCCGTAGCTCAGGAAGAAGCGCTGTTCGGGTGTGAAGCCGTCTTTCGTGGCGAGGGGATTCGTCTTCATGGCATTTTGCAGGGCTTGGAACGATATGTTCAGGCCACCGTGGTCTGCGATGTTCTCGCCGAGAGTCAGCTCCCCGTTGGCATGCATGCCGGGAAGTACTTCGATCTTGTCGAAGAAGTCAGCCATGACCTTTGTGCGCTTCTTGAAGTTCTCGGCATCAGCCTTCGTCCACCAGTTGCGCAGGTTTCCGTCCTTGTCGAACTGCGAGCCTTGGTCGTCAAAGCCGTGGGTCATCTCGTGGCCGATCACCACGCCGATCGCACCGTAATTGCAGGCATCGTCGGCCTCCGCATTGAAGTAGGGGGGCTGTAGAATACCGGCCGGGAAGCAGATCTCATTGGTCGTGGGATTGTAGTAGGCGTTGATTGTTTGCGGGGTCATGAGCCATTCCGTGCGGTCCGTGTGCTTGTTCACGCGTTTCTGGATATAGTAATTGCTCATGAAGACGCTCGCATTCACCATGTTCTCGTAATAGCTCAGCGAATCGTTGATTTCCAGCTTGGAATAGTCCATCCACGTGTCGGGATAGCCGATCTTCACATAGAAACTGTTGAGTTTCTCATGTGCCTGCTTCTTCGTTTCCTCGCTCATCCACTTTTGCTGGTCTATGCGCTGTCCCAGCGCGGTCTGCAGGTTCTTCACCAGCTGGAGCATGCGCTGCTTGGAGCTTTCGGGGAAGTATTTTTCAACGTACATGCGTCCGACAGCCATGCCCAAGGCGTACTCGACCGAGGAGATGGCACGTTTCCAGCGCGGACGGTCTTGTTCGGCGCCCCCCATGGTGTGGCTGTAGAAGTTAAACGACTCCTGACGGAAACGGTCGCTCAGGGAGTTGGCCGCGTCATCCACCACCTTGTAATACAGGTAGGCTTTCAGTTCCTCGACCGTGGCCTCTGCCAGAATCTTTTCCACTTCGTGTATCGGCTCTGGCTGGTTGACGGATATGCTTTCAAAGGACGGTATGCCGTTAAGCAGCATCAAAGTGCTCCAGTCAATGCCGGGATAGTCGGCGAGCAGCTGACGGTAAGACATCTTGTGATAGTTGCCCTCCACATCGCGCAGTTTCGTGGCGCTGTAAGATGCCTTGGCAATCTGGGTCTCTATCTTCAGAACGGCTTCCATGCTTTGGGCGGCCTGGGTTTCGTTCTGCCCGGTCATGACAAAGAGGTTCTTGACGTATTGACGATAGGCGTCACGCACTTTCTTGGTTGGCTCGTCCTCCCCCAGATAATAGTCCGGCTCGTCCATGGAGATGCCTCCCTGGTTGATCTGCATCAGGTTCCAGCGGGCATCCTTCAAGTCCGCATTGCAGCCGATGGAGAAGAAATTGCCGATTCCCCTGGCTTGCAGCCAGGCCATCATGTACTGGACATCCTTGCGAGTGGCAATGCGTGAAACCTCATCCAGTGTGGGCTTGATCGGTGCGAAGTCTTCCTTATTGCGACGTACGCTGTCCATGGCGAGATTGTACAGTGATCCGATCTTCTGTTCCAACGTTCCCTGCGGATGCTGGGTTTGGGCCAGATCTTCAATCAGCTCCCGCAATTGTTTTTGGTTGCTGGCCTGCAGGGCGTCGAACTGTGAGTAACGCGCATATTCGGGTGTGAGCGGATGGGCGGCGTTCCAGCCACCTGCCGCATACTCGAAGAAATCTGTGCCGGGCTTGGCCTTGAGGTCCATATTGGCCTTGTCAATGCCGGAAGACAGATTTTGCTGGGCAAAAGCCGAGGATGCCGCCACAGCCAATGTCGGGATTAGAAATTTGATTCTCATATATAATTATACATTGATTGTTTCGAGTGCTTCCACGGCATTTTCCCATGCCCCTTCCGCTTCCTTGATTTGTTGCTGGAGCTGTCCGTAGCGCTCAAAAAGTGCCGCGTCTGCCGCTCCCTCAGGAGTGGCGAGAGAGGCTTCGAGCTTCGATTTCTCCTCCTCCAGTTGATTGACAGCCGCTTCGCATTGCTCCACAAGTTTTTCGGCTTTCCTGCGCTGCCTGGCCTGCTCCTTGCGCTCCTCATAGGAGAGTTTTCCTTCTGCCGGTTCTGCCACCTTTTCCTTGGCGGCGGGTGCGGCAGTTCCGGCAGGTGAGCCGGCTTTGTCAAGCTCGTTGAAGTCCGACAGCTCCTTCTTGCGGAGGAAGTCGTAGACACCGCCAATGTGCTCACGCACCCGGCCGCCTCCAAATTCATAGACCTTTGACACCAGACCGTCCAAGAAATCGCGGTCGTGGCTCACGACAATCACGGTGCCGTCAAAAGCCAGAATCGCTTCCTTCAGCACGTCCTTGGTGCGCATGTCAAGGTGGTTGGTCGGTTCGTCAAGGATGAGGAAATTGACCGGCTCGAGCAAGAGCCGGATCATAGCCAAACGGGAGCGCTCACCTCCCGACAGGACTTTCACCTTCTTGTCAGAGGCTTCGCCACCAAACATGAACGCGCCCAGAATGTCGCGGATCTTTAGCCGGATGTCTCCTTGGGCCACACGGTCTATCGTGTCGAAGACCGTCAGTTCTCCGTCCAGAAGCTGGGCTTGGTTCTGGGCGTAGTAGCCTATCTCAACGTTGTGTCCTAACTTGAGCTTTCCGGTGTAGGGTATCTCTCCCATGATGCATTTCACCAAGGTGGACTTACCCTCGCCGTTCTTGCCGACAAAAGCCACTTTCTCGCCCCGTCTGATGGTCAGGTTCACGTCATGGAACACGCAATGTGTGCCATAGTCCTTGCGCAGGTCTTCGCAGATGACGGGATAGTCGCCCGAGCGGGAACAGGGGGGAAACTTCAGTCTCAGACTGGAGTTGTCCACCTCATCGACTTCGATGGGCACGATCTTCTCCAGTTGTTTGATACGGCTCTGTACCTGCACGGCCTTGGTGGGCTTGTAGCGGAAACGTTCGATGAAGTCCTTGATGTCGGCAATTTCCTTTTGCTGGTTCTCATAAGCGCGCAGCTGCTGTTCACGGCGTTCCGCTCGCAGCTGTACATACTCATCGTACTTTACCTTATAGTCCGTGATATGCCCGCAACTGATCTCGAGTGTCCGGTTGGTCACGTTGTTGATGAAGGCACGGTCGTGACTCACAAGCACCACTGCGCCGGCAGAGCGGCTTAGGAACTGCTCCAGCCAGCGTATGCTCTCGATGTCGAGGTGGTTGGTCGGCTCATCGAGCAGCAATACGTCGGGACGGCGCAACAGCAGTTTGGCGAGTTCAATACGCATGCGCCAGCCACCACTGAACTCACGGGTCGGACGGTCGAAGTCGCTCGGACTAAAGCCAAGTCCCTGCAAGGTACGCTCCAGCTCCGCATGATAATTCATACCGCCCATCATCTGAAAGCGCTCGCTCTCGTGTGAAAACCTCTCCACCAGATCCATATAGTCCGCGCTCTCATAGTCCGTGCGCTCTGAAAGTTCCCTGTTCAACCTGTCCACACGGGCCTGCATCTCACTGATGTGGTCGAAAGCCTTTTCGGCCTCCTCCATCACCGTATGTTCGTCGCTCAGGACCATTACCTGCGGCAAGTAACCGATGCTGATGTCCTTCTGCACAGAAACTGTGCCCGAGCTGGGTTCTTGCAGACCGGCTAAGATCTTGAGCAGGGTGGACTTGCCCGCCCCGTTCTTGCCGACCAGTGCGATGCGGTCTTTTTTATTGATAACAAACGACACGTCCGCAAAGAGCGGACGTGCGCTAAATTCTACAGAGAGATGTTCGACAGAAATCATTTCTATTTACGGGAATAGGCCGATAATCTATGGTTGCAAATGCCCGGCAGGCGCTTACAGGCCTGCCGCCGCCTGCCTGAAACAGGTAGGGGATGCGTCCGCAGGATGCATTCATGCATAGCTTATCGCCACAGGCGCGGAAGCCGGTGGCTCATCAATAGCTGCGTGCCACAATTACCCGGCAGGTGGCGGGCTTGCCGCTCACCATATCCACGCCGGGATTCTCCTGACTGAAGCCATAGGGGACGCAACGGATAGTGGCCTGCGTGTCGGCCTTGATTTGCGCCTCTGTCTCGGGCGTTCCGTCCCAAGGGCAGAGGAAGAATCCGCCGTCCTTGATGCGCTCTTTGAACTCGTCGTAATTGTCGCAGGGGAAGATGTGGCTGTCGAGGTGTTTCTTGGCCTTGTCGTATATATTGGTCTGGATCTCCTCCAAGAGTTTCTGCACGTATTGCTCAATGCCCTCAAACGGAAGAGTTTCCTTCTCCAGCGTGTCGCGGCGCATCAGTTCGATGGTGCCGTTCTCCAAGTCGCGGCCTCCCATCACCAAACGGACGGGGACGCCTTTCAGTTCATAGTCGGCGAACTTGAATCCGGGACGCTTGTTGTCGGCATTGTCGTACTTCACACGAATGCCCATCCGTTTGAGATTCTCTGCCAACTGCCCCAGTTTCTCATTAAAGGCGGCCAGCTCGGCATCGCCCTTATAGATGGGCACTATCACCACCTGAATCGGAGCGATATGAGGTGGAAGCACGAGTCCGTTGTCATCAGAATGAGTCATGATAAGCGCTCCCATCAGACGCGTGCTGACACCCCATGAAGTGGCCCATGCATAGTCCATCTTGTTCTCCTTGTCAACAAACTGCACATTGAATGCCTTGCCGAAATTCTGTCCCAAGAAATGGCTGGTGCCGCTCTGCAACGCCTTGCCGTCCTGCATCATGGCCTCGATCGTGTAGGTGTCAAGCGCGCCGGCGAAACGCTCCGTCGCGCTTTTCACGCCGCGAACCATCGGGATGGCCAGCACTTCTTTGGCAAAGTCGGCATAGACTTCAAGCATCTGCTTGGCACGGGCTTCGGCTTCCTCACGGGTGGCATGGGCGGTATGGCCTTCCTGCCAGAGAAATTCGGAAGTGCGCAGGAACAGGCGTGTGCGCATTTCCCAGCGCATCACGTTGCACCACTGGTTGCAGCATAACGGAAGGTCGCGCCAAGAGTGTATCCACTTGCGGTAGGTGTTCCAGATTGTGGTCTCCGACGTAGGGCGGATGATCAGTTCCTCGTCGAGCTTGGCTGCGGGATCTACCACCACGCCGTCACCGTCGGGGTTGGCTTTCAAACGATAGTGCGTGACCACGGCACATTCTTTGGCGAATCCTTCCACATGTTCTGCTTCCTTGGACAAGAAGCTTTTGGGAATGAGCAGCGGGAAATACACGTTCTGTACTCCCGTCTCCTTGAAGCGGGTGTCGAGAGCCTGCTGCATTCTCTCCCAGATGGCATAGCCATATGGCTTGATAACCATGCAGCCGCGCACGTCTGCCTGTTCTGCCAGGTCGGCTTTAACCACCAATTCGTTGTACCAGCGTGAATAGTCCACGCTGCGTTTTGTCAGATCCTTGAGTTCTTTTGCCATTGTGTCTTAAAAATGAATAGCGAAGGACACGCTTCAATATAAATTATCAGATGTTTTTTATAAAAGCAATGGTACAGACACCGGAAGGCGAACTTTAATTGCAACTTTCCGTCTGGCTTCCGTATATCGTATGGGCGATGTCAGGACTATCAAAGATGCCATAAAAGGACTGTCCCATTGGGTCGTTGCTCGCAAAAGTACAAATAAAAAGGGGTATGCGCACTTACGTAATATGCCTTTTTGTAACTTTGCGCCGAATCGCATGACACCAAGTGCATCGATTGGCTCTGCTCCCGTGCATACCCAAACCGGGTGCGGAGTTCCGGATTCCAACAGGAAAAGTCGGAAAACTTTTAAATATTCCACATTATGAAAAAGATGAAATTTTCAATCTGCGCATTGAGTTTGGCCATGCTGCTCAGCAGTTGTGGCGGAATGACTAATACCGCCAAGGGCGGTCTTATCGGCGGCGGCGGCGGCGCAGGTCTCGGCGCGTTGATCGGCGGCCTTATCGGGCATGGCAAGGGTGCGGCCATTGGTGCGGCTGTCGGCGCAGCTGTAGGCGGTGGTGCCGGTGTGCTCATCGGTAATAAGATGGACAAGGCCAAGAAGGCTGCTGAGC
>Cebus_capucinus_imitator_PRJNA485217_SSR118__coassemble_76_pt1 | contig 94573 bp, 85 predicted proteins | sample Cebus_capucinus_imitator_PRJNA485217_SSR118__metabat2_low_PE_012 | metagenome-assembled genome bin Cebus_capucinus_imitator_PRJNA485217_SSR118
CGCTCGCCTTGCACTGACTTTGCATAAGTCAGGCTGCGGCTCGGCAATGGAAGCGAGCTTCGCTGCGCTCGCCTTGCACTGACTTTGCATAAGTCAGGCTGCGGCTCGGCAATGGAAGCGGGCTTCGCTGCGCTCGCCTTGCACTGACTTTGCATAAGTCGGTACAAGGCTTCGGTCCGGCATCGTATGTACGGCTTTCATGTGGCCTGTTTCCATGCGTCTCTTCCATATGGCGGGGAGGCGGGGGAGGACAGCATGACTTCCAAACGCGTGACGTGGGGATTGAAGCCTCAGACATTAATAATGACCAACCAATTTCTATATAATAAGAAGACATGAAGGTATTGAGTGGAGTTGTGCTCCCACTGTTTTTGTGTACGCTTTGTATTTCCTGTGGAAACAAGCAATCGTCTCAAGAGGGCGCTGCGGAGGATAGCGTCCGGACGGCGCAGGCCGCTGACGCGCCCTATGCGGATCCGGGCAGTCGCAATGTCTTTACCGCCAAACTTGGAGGCAAGGCATATGACATTACCATCGTGCGGAAGGCCGATACGGCGCTGCCTGTCGTGACTGACGATATGGGCAAGCGCTATTATGACAACCGGGTGGAGGTGACCATCGCCTGCGAGGGAAAGCTCTTCTTTTCGGAGAGTTACACCAAGGAGAGCTTCGCTGCGGACCTGTCAGAAGCGGAGACGAAGGGCACCGTATTGCTCGGAATGGCTTTTGACACGGTCAAGAGTGATGACCGGAACATCTATCTCGGAGCACAGGTGGGACAGATCGGACTGGAAGAGGGACCGGCCTTTAGCGTGCAAATTCCGTTGGACGGTGGAAAGGCCCGCATCGTGCGCGACAATGTGCAGGACACTACGGGCGATGACAGCATGGGTGACTGATACGGCCCAAGGCTTCTTGGTAGGTTCGCGAGATATGTCTTTTCCTGAACTGTGATAGGGCAGGCCGCCCCGCCGCACCTCTCCCTTTTAGGAGGGTGCGGCGGGGCGGCCTGCCTGTATGAGGTGAGGGAGGCAGATCTGCGGGAGCGGTTGCAGAAACCTCTTTGTCTTGTGAGGATGGCGCCTTTTCCGTATTGGGGTAGGGGCATAAAAAACCTGCGGAACGCGGTTCCACAGGTTTCAGTTTCTCTCGTTGTTCGCGAGTTCGTTTCAGCTATTAACTAAAACTTCTGCAAGTTTGCAGACCTCGGTGCGATTAGGCAGCGGGTTCAGCAGCTACAGAGTCAGCAGGAGCAGCGTTAGAGTCTGCGTTAGCAGAGTCAGCGTTGGCGCTGTCAGCAACTACGCTGTCGGCAGCAACAGAATCGCTGTCATTAGCAGCTGCGTCAGAAGTTTTGTTACCGCAAGAAGCGAAAGAGATAGCTGCGAAAGCTACGAACATGAAAACTAACTTTTTCATTGTGTCTTTAAATTTTTAAGTAAAACAATCAATTGCCTTTTTAAATCGATGCAAAGGTACGGACTTTTTCTATTGCTCCAAATCTTCACCCAAATTTTTTCGGGAAATATGCGTGGGTTTGACAATAATTTACCGTAGCATTTCCGACTGAAATTCGCATATTGCAAAAGTTGCGCTTACTTCTGTTTCTCAGGCTGTCGAGGACGTGAAATGCTACTCCGGAAGGAGGGTTATATGCAGCTTTTGGGAGAAAAACTCCGTCGGACAGGTGGATTGCAGATGTCTTGGGCTAAATTTGCACCGCCTTTGCGGAAATCGGGGCTTCCTTTCGCCAGAATGCGCTGGACAGTCACTGCGCACTGACTTCTGTCGGCCTGATTTTCAGGACTGTGGGACAGACCGGGGGACGGCCGCTGGAGCGGGCTTCCCTGCTTGTGGAGCGGGTTCCCCTGTCCGTCCCTGCATGGTTTTCGCACAGACGGCGAGGGTTGCCGGACGAAATGCCTGCGTGATCTCATAAACTGAAACGACCTAAGAAATATGTCACTCCTATTATATAATAAGACCGCAGCGTACCAGACACTGGGCTGCAAACTCAATTTTGCCGAGACTTCCTCCCTGCGCGACCAGCTGGAGCGCGAGGGAGTCCGTACGGTTTCCAAGGGGGAGAGGGCCGACATCTGCATCGTGAACACTTGTTCGGTGACCGATGTGGCCGACCACAAGTGCCGGCAGGCCATACACCGCTTTACGCGGGAGCATCCCGGAGCCTTTGTCGTGGTCATGGGCTGCTATGCGCAGTTGAAGGCCGACGAGATTGCCTGCTTTGAGGGCGTGGACCTGGTGCTGGGCATGGAGCAGAAGGGCGATGTAGTGCGTTATATCGAAGAGCGCCTGGCTCAGAAGAAGGCACTTGAAGGCGGCGAGGCCTGCCATGAGGCGGTCAGTGTGCCTACGCGTGAGATACGCACCTTTGTACCCTCGTGCTCACGTGGCGACCGCACCCGCTATTTCTTGAAGGTGCAGGACGGCTGCAACTATTACTGCACGTATTGCACCATCCCCATTGCCCGCGGACGCTCACGCAACGGAAGTATAGCCTCCATGGTGGGGCAGGCCAGGCAGGTGGCGGCGGAGGGAGGCAAGGAAATCGTGCTGACAGGTGTGAACACGGGCGACTTCGGCCGTTCGACGGGGGAGAGCTTCATGGAGCTGATACAGGCGCTTGACAAGGTGGAGGGGATCGCCCGCTACCGCATCAGCAGCATAGAACCCAACCTGCTCACGGACGAGATCATTGAATTTTGCGCCCGTTCGAGGGCCTTCATGCCCCATTTCCACATACCGCTCCAGAGTGGCAGTGATGAGGTGCTCCGCTTGATGCACCGCCACTACGACACCGCCCTTTTTGCTTCGAAGATCGCCCGTATCAGGGAGGTCATGCCCGATGCCTTTATCGGAGTGGATGTGATTGTGGGCATGCGTGGCGAAACGGACGAGTTCTTTGAAGAGGCTTACCGCTTCATCGGGGGGCTGGACATCTCGCAGCTGCATGTGTTCAGCTACAGTGAGCGCCCCGGCACTCAGGCGCTGGAGATACCCTATGTCGTTTCGCCGCAGACGAAGCACGAGCGCAGCCAGCGGCTGCTGGCGCTGTCGGAGCGGAAGCGTGTGGCCCATTACCTGCGTTTTGCGGGCACTACACGCACGGTGCTGTGGGAGCACGCCCCCGAAGGGCAGCCCATGCACGGCTTCACGGACAATTACATCAGGGTGTTGCAGTGCCCCCGAAGGCGGCCTGAGGACAACAGCCTGACGAGCGTGCATCTCGGGATTCTGTCGGCGGACGGGAACGCGCTGTGCGAGGAGTGACGGAAGCGCGCGCTTTCCCCGATGGAAGAGAAAAGGGGATGGACATTGGACTTTGGTGGATATAACAAAAGACACTCAGATGATAAAGACAGAAAAGGTAGCCGTAGTGATACTGAACTGGAACGGATGCGGCATGATGCGGCGATTCTTGCCGTCGGTGGTTCGCGGTTCTGCGGAGGAGGGTATGGTCATTGTGGCCGATAATGGCTCTACGGACGACTCGCTTGAAATGTTGGAAAAAGAGTTTCCGGAGGTTTCGGTCTTGCGATTGGACCAGAATTACGGTTTTGCCGAAGGCTACAATCGGGCATTGGCGCAGATAGAGGCCCCCTACTATCTGTTGCTCAACTCGGACGTGGAGGTGCCGGAGGGCTGGCTCACTCCCCTGGTCGAATATATGCGGGAGCATCCCGAAGTGGCGGCGTGCCAGCCCAAGCTGCTCAGCGAGCGCAACAGGGCCATGTTTGAATATGCCGGTGCGGCGGGCGGCTTTATAGACCGCTTGGGCTATCCTTTCTGCCGCGGGCGCATTTTCCAGCAGATGGAGGCGGATCATGGACAGTATGACCGGATCGTACCCCTGCTCTGGGCCAGTGGCGCCGCGCTTCTCATCCGCCGGTCGGACTGGCGGCAAAGCGGAGGACTTGACGGACGCTTCTTCGCACACCAGGAGGAGATCGACCTGTGCTGGCGCTTGTGTGCGCGGGGACGTGGCGTGGTCTGTGTGAGCGGCAGCCGTGTGTGGCACGTGGGGGGCGGCACGCTCGACGCAGGCAATCCGCGCAAGACCTTCCTGAATTTCCGCAACAATCTGCTGATGCTCTATAAGAACCTGCCTGCTGATGAGCTGCACCCCGTCATGCGCTGGCGGCGCCTGCTTGACGCCGTGGCCGCGCTCAAGTTCCTGCTTTCGGGCGACTGGGCTAACTTTAAGGCCGTGCGGCGGGCGCGCAGGGAATTCAGGCGCTTGCGTCCGGATTTTGAAGCGGACCGCTTGCGCAATCTGCGTCTCTCCGTTGACGGAGGCCGTCATCTTGCGGGCCGTATGCCGCAGAGCCTGTTGTACCTGTATTATATAAAGGGCATACGCCGGTTCAGCCAGCTTCCCTTGTAGGGCCGTGTCATTCCCGGATGGGTGCGCGGCCGGTGGAGGCCGTTGGTCCGTGGGGAGCGTGGCTTCGTCTATTTTCATGGCCTTTTTAGCTTCTTTCTACGCCCATTTGCAAACATTTTACTATCTTCGCGGTGCAGCCTGACATGGCGTAACTGCTGTATGGGCTTATTGGCCGTTGCTTCAGCCGCATTCTGAAATCTCGCTGCGGGCTTGAAGACCTTAAAATGTAAAATGTCGAAAAAATCAATCATCATTGGACTCGCCTCTTTGCTGGTGGTCGCTACGATCGCCTTGCTGGTGGTCTTGCGCATGGAGGGATCCGCATGCGGAACAGAGCAGGGGGGCGGCTTTAAGATCATCCGCTATGACCGCTTGGTGGAGGACTATGCCGCTACGGGCAATGTAGCTCTTTGGCAGCGTCTGAATACCGAATTTCCCTTGGAGACACAGGCCCTTGTGGAGAATGTGCTGCGTCTCGGCCCCATCGATGCGGAAGGCATAGAGGATTCGCTCTGCGCGTTCTACGCCAGTCCGTCCATGCACCGTCTGCGCACGGACGTGTCGCGCCGTTTTGAGGACCTGTCGGATATCGAGCGGCCTTTGGGGGAGGCTTTCTGTCGTTTGTCTCAGGAGCTTCCCAGCTTTGTAGTGCCTAAGGTGTACACCCAGATCTCCGCCTTTAATGAGAGCGTGGTGGTAGGGGACAGCCTTATCGGAATTAGTCTGGACAAATACATGGGGGCGGACTATCCGCTCTATGCAAAATGTTTTTACGCCAACCAGCGTGCCACCATGGTGCCGGGGCGCATCGTGCAAGACTGTCTGCTGTTCTATCTCAACCAGCTGTCGAGGCCGAAACGTCCGGATGGTCAGGGGGAGACCCTGCTCGACTGCATGCTGCAACAAGGCAAGCTCAACTGGATCGTGGCACACGTCACCCACAAGCCCCTCGTGAATGTGGCGGCGGTGACACCTGCCACCAAGAGCTGGTACAAGAGCAACGAGCGCCGTGTCTGGCAGATATTGTGCCAGCGGAACTTGCTCGCCAGTACCGATGCCGCTCTCATTCACGCAGTGGTATACAGTGCCGACGCACGCCCCTATTTTTCCGACCCGTACTCACGCGGGGTCGGCCTGTGGGTGGGCATGCGCATCGTTGACAGCTACATGAAGCGCCATCCGGAAGTGACGCTGGCCGACCTGTTCGCCCAAACGGACTATGCCGCTATCTTGCGCGAATCCGGTTTCCAATAAATGCCGCAGCCGTTGCGGCTTCCTGCCTCTTATAAGATTGTATATCGATGCCTTCTCTTTATCTGATTCCCGTTACACTGGGCGACACACCTGTCGAACAGGTGCTGCCCGTCTATAACAAGCAAATCATACTCGGGCTGCGCCACTTCATCGTAGAGGAAGTGCGCACGGCCCGCCGTTTCCTTAAACAGGTAGACCGGGAAATTGATATCGACGCACTGACCTTCCAACCCATGGGCAAGCATGCCGATGCGGCCCTCTTCAGCCGCTACCTCGAACCCCTGCGGCAGGGGCAGTCAGTGGGTGTGATCAGTGAGGCGGGCTGCCCGGCAGTGGCCGACCCCGGGGCTGACATCGTGGCCATCGCGCAGCGTGAGGGACTGGAAGTGGTGCCGCTCGTGGGACCCTCCTCCATTTTGCTGGCGGTCATGGGGTCCGGGTTCAATGGCCAGAGCTTTGCCTTCGTCGGCTATTTGCCTATCGATGGTTCGGAGCGCGCCAAGCGTCTGCGCCAGTTGGAGAGCCGTTCGGCAGCGGAGCGGCAGACGCAGCTGTTCATAGAGACGCCCTACCGCAATGCCCGGATGATCGCCGACATCCTGTCAGCCTGCCATCCGGCCACGCGTCTTTGTATCGCTTCAGGGCTGACCACCGGCACGCAGTACCTGCGTTCGAAGACGGTCCGGGAGTGGAAGCACTCCGGCCCGCCCGATTTGGGCAAGCAGCCCACCATCTTTGCCCTGTATGCGGGCTGAGAAGCTGCTGCGCGCATGGATTGGCAAACGTAGTTGGATGAAACTGTCCCGCAGACAACAGGAGGTGTCTGCGGGACAGTTTGTGGTGTAGCCTGCGATTGGTTCAGGCCCATGCCTGCCCGAACTCGCTGGTTTCCCGTGCCGGATGTCAGCTGTATGGCAGTTTTCGCGCTTGCTTTACACTGTTTCTGTGGTAAGATGGCGGCATATTTCTTGAGGAGGGGAGTATGTGCGTCCTTTTTCGTATCTCACAGAGTGGGCGGGGACTGTCCGCAGCTCGCCAAAGCCCGTTCCCGACTCAAGTTTAAGTCTTGAATTATATAATTCAAGACTGTATTTATATATTTCAAGTCCTTATTTATATAAATGCAGACTGTATTTTAAATTCGTGCCGTGTGCAGGGGAGTCCCCGTGGGGGAACGGGGATAGAGGATGCTTCCGCACCGTAGCAAGCCCCCTGCTTGACAGGAAGGGGCTTGCGCCGGTGTGGATGGGGTGGATGCTGGGTACTTTTCCGCTCAAAAAGCTTTTCCGTTGTTGCATTTTTCCGGTGCGGTGCGTTATGAAGATGAAAAGAACAAAACCTTTAAACTCTCAAGCAATGATCAGAAAGATAGCATTAATCGTGGCGGCCGCCGTGTTATTGGCCGCCTGCAGCTCCTCCAAGGCTGCGGATGACAAGTACAGACCGGGTACAGGAGACGTGTCGGGGCTTGTGACACGCGAAGTGAAGGTGCCTTCGTTTACGGGGGTGAGCGTCTCGGGTGGCATTCGGGTGCAGTACACTTGTGTCCCGGGACGACCCTGGGTCACGCTTAGAGCGCCCGAGGATGTTATCAACCGGCTGAGCGCGGAAGTGCAGGACGGCAAATTGGTTCTGGGCTTTGATTTTGGCAGAACAAGTGTCAAGACTGCACCTAATACGATGGGTGTGCTCGTCACCGTGTCGGCACCGGCATTGTCAAGCATTGAGGTGTCTTCAGCGGCCACCCTTGTCTTGCTCAACGACATGCGGACCGGCAGCGACCTTGACATTGATGTTTCGTCCGGAGCCAGGCTTTCGTGGACGGGCAATGTCTCTGCCGAAGGCCGGGTCGGGTTGGACGCTTCAAGTGCGTCGAACCTGAACGCGGGCAGTTTGAGGTGCCAGAGAGCAGAGGTGAATGTGTCGAGCGGGGCCGATGTGAAGTTTGCAGGCGGGCTGGCCGTGCTGAGCAAATGGGAGCTGGATTGCTCGAGTGTGGGCAAGTTCATCTCATCCAATATTCATTGTGGAACGGCCGGTCTCTCCCTGTCAAGCGCGGGGGAGTGCAAGGTAAACTCGCTGAAGTGTGAAAGCCTGAAGGCAGAAGTCTCCAGCGTCTCGAAGCTTCTGATGGGCGGAGAGTGCCAGACTGTGAAGCTGGTGGCATCGAGCGGCAGTCAGGTTGACGCTTCCTCCATGCGCTCGGCCAACGTGAAGGTCTGGGCTTCTTCGTCCTCGCAGGTAGATGTGCCGCAAACCGAGTTTTTGTCCTACAACCAGTCTTCGGGCGCCAAGGTGAATTGGCTGGGCCGGCCTTATGTTAGAAAGATGGAAGACTGAGCTTTCTTCTGAGACGCTATTGGACTTACGTTAGCTTATTCTCATGTTTGCAGACAGACCACGCACCTCCGCGAGTGAGCGGGCAAGGTGCGTGGCCTTTGTCTGGGGGTGCGTGTCATGCCGTTGCAAGCGTGGCTGAAACCGTTGCCCTGTGCGTACGGTATGAGGCAGACGAAGAAGTCCGCCGCTTTACGGAAAAGCGGCGGACTTTGTGGGTGCGGATGAGGTGTGTGTGGGCCTACCGGCCGAAGGTGTAGCGCAGGCCGCCCTGCATCGTGAATTGCCAGGGCTTGTCGTGGCGTATGTTGGGCAGGGAGGAGCCATCGTTGGCGTACCATGTAAGTCCCGGCTCAAAATACAGGCCGACAGACCGGGTGATGTTTGCCTGGATACCGGCGGAGGCATTCAGCGAGGCTTGCCAGAGACCACGCCCCAAATGTTGCGGGCTGTCGTTTTGTGACTTGTAGGATTTGCTTACGTTATAGGTGGTTGTCTGAATGCCGCTGACACATTTTTCAAGCATGCCCCCGCCCGATAGGTACAAGTCTATGTAGCGGGTGGCCAAGGCCGTGAAGCGGACTTGCAGCGGCACGCCGATGTAATGAAGGCGCTGGTCCGTCACATAGTAAGAGGCGTGTGAGCCGGAAATGATTTCTGTACTCAGACGGGTGTATGTGAGTCCCGTGCCCAAACTCCAGCGCTCGTCGAGCGCCCATGCCACGCTAAGCCCCAGCTGTATGGGGGTGTGGTGGTTTACGCGGGTGTTGACCTTCCGGTTAAGGTTTTCGTAAAGGAGAGAGTTGAGGGCGTTTTGCTTGCCGGCAGGCGAGGACTGCGCGCCTATGGCGGCGTAACCGGCAGCCATGGTGGAGGCATACCCCCCATGAATATCGAGATCTCCTTGCAGTGCGTTGGCATGGAGTGAAAGTGAGAGGTGCCGTTTGCCTGATGAGGCTCGCGCGGTGAGTGTACTGTTGGTCACAGGTCGCCTGAATTTCTGCTGCGCCTGCCGGTCAGGCATCTGTCGGGTGTTGGCTGAAGGCTGTCCGTTCTCGGTGGGGGTGGCAACCTCATTTTCAGCCGTTCCCGTTGGAGGCGTGGCTGCTGGCAGGGCGGCTGTCTGAAGGGCGGGAAACCTTTCTGCGACGCCTGCGGAACGGGGTGTGGCTTCAGCCACGGCTGCTGCGGCGGATGCACGGCGGCTCGCCGGAGCTGCGTAATGGTACGTGGCTTTCTGGGCCACTGTGTTTGTAATACGGCCTTGCGGAGCAATGGCGGAGCGTCCGTTTCCGTCGGTGGGGGCGGGGGCTTGCCGCGCCAGAGACCGTATGTCCGTTTCCGGCCTGTCGGGGGTGAGCAATGCCACCAGTGTCATGCAGGCGGCGGTTGACAGGGCGGTGACTAAAAAGGCCGGACGGCGCCACAGCCGGCGCTTGGCGGGGATGGGAGATGCAGGGGTATCCTGTCTGAGTTTTTCGCTCAACTTTTCCCACCCCATGATAGGGGGCGTGGCCCGGTGGTCGGCCAGGCGACGGCGTATGTCTTCTTCCCAGGGACTGAGGTGGTTCATTGTTCGAGTGATTTCAAATAGTTTGTGATTTTCTCTTTGAGCATTTTCTTGCCCCGGAGATACTGTGAGGCTGATGTGCTCTCGCCGATGTGAAGCTTGGCTGCGATTTCCGCGTGGCTCCACCCTTCGATAAGATAGAGATTGATGACGGTGCGGTAGCCGGTCGGCAGTTCGCTGATGAGTTGCAGGATGGTGTCCGTACTGACATTTTCAGGAGGCGCTTCGTCTTCAGGCTGGTCCGGTATCCGGTCCAAATCTTCAGCAGGGGAGATTTTTGTCTCTCTAAGGCGGCTGATGACGAAATTGGTGAATACCCTTCTGAGCCAAGCTGATAGTGAACCTTTGCCGCGCCATTCAAATTTTCCAATGATGGAGAATACTTGTAGAAATCCGTCTTGCAGCGCGTCTTCAGCATCTTCGCGATTGCCCAAATAGCGCAGGCAGAGCGACATCATCGGCGGGGCGAAGAGCCTGTACAGCTCTTCGCGTGCGGTGTTGTCGCCCTGTTTCAGGCTTTCTGTCAGTTCGTTCTCAGTCATCATTGCTGGGCGGTGCATTCCCAATATCGCTCTATAGGAATGGTGCGTTGCATGCCTTTGTCATAGTAGAAACGGAGTTTGTAGCTCTTGTCGTTTTCGGTGACAGGCCACGTGAATGACACATAGCTTGTGCCGCTCCAAAAGTTCTGGCTGATGCCGTTGCTGTTGTGGCGCAGCTCTATGATGCCATATCCGTCGGTGTCGGTCTGTCCGGTGTCGTAGGCGTTGATGAGGTGTGCCTTGAGCGTGTTGGCTGTGGTGGGGACGATGAACTGCACGTTGAGGTAGCCCTCACTGATCCAAGCCCTGCTGGCACGGATGATGTCGTTGCCGAGTTTCTCGCTCTCCGTCTCGTCCTTGGGGGCTGTGGCCAGGTCCTTGGTCAGTACGCCCACGATGTCACGCAGGGTGACGGTTGGCGTGCTGGTGTCTTTACGGAGGTCACCATAATAATAGGAGGCTATGATACGCTGGGGAAATTTGGTGTTGAGCTGCCGGTATACGAGGAGCGTGCTGTCTGTCACTTGGTAGTTGTCTTTCTCACCGTCGAACTGGATGTAGTAGGTACGGTCCTGCTTGGTCAGTGTGCCGAACTGGACGTAGTAGTTCGAATAGTAGCTGTCGTCATCGTTGTTGCAGGATGCGACAATGCCGAGGAATGTCACGGCAAGGAGTAAGAACGTCCATTTTTTCAGGTTTTTCATTGTCATGCTTTTATTGGATTTGCTGCATAATAAATGCCCCGCCGTGCGGAATCTTGCACGGGCGGGGCATTTTTTTGACGGTGACGGATCGCCGTACGCTCTATTTCAGCAGTTCGTCCAGTTTCTTGGCCACGCCCTCCGCATCAAGTCCGCTGGCGATCACCTTCCCGTCGGGTCCGATGAGCAGGGTGGCGGGGATGGAGTTGATACCGTAAGTGCTGGCGGCCAGGCTGTCCCAATACTTTAGGTCAGAAAGATGGTGCCACGGCAGGTCCAGCTTCTTGATGGCAGCCAGCCAGGCCGCCTTGTCCTGGTCGAGCGACAGCCCTACAATGTCGAAGCCCTTGCTTTTATAAGCGTCGTACAGCTTCTTTACATTGGGCATTTCCCGGCGGCAGGGGCCGCACCATGAAGCCCAGAAGTCAATGAGCACATACTTGCCCTTGCCCACATAGTCGGACAGCTTGCGCATCTTGCCATTGGTGTCGGGGAGCTGTATGTCGGTGAACTGTGTGCCGGGGAGCTGGCGCTTCCATCCGGCGATGCTCGCCTTGATGCGGTCCATGATGGATGTCTGCATAAAGGCGGGGCTGCCGTTCTCGACCATGGTGATGAACTCCGCCTTGTCCATGTAGTAGGCGACATCGCGGACGAAGATGGCGGGGAACCGGTAGTTGCTGTTCTCTGCAACACACTGCTTGACCAGTCCGATCCTTTCCGTAGTTACGACATCATTGATGCTGTCGAGCCGGGACATGAAGTCGGCCGGAGCCTGCTCTCCCTTTTGCGCGTAGCCGTAGTACTCCCGGAGCAATTGGTTAAAGGTTTCGTTCAGGGGAGCGAAACGTGCGGCCCAGACAGACAGGCGCTCGTTCTCTTCATCCCCGCTCGCCTTGTGCGCGGCCAAATCTACCGTCACGTTGCCGTCCAGAAGCACATAGGTGCCCCGGTCTACCCGGTTGGCGTACTTTTCAGGGTTGGCATAGACCGTGGCGAAGATCTTTCCTTCAGCTTCTCCGGTGAAGGTGAAAGTGCCGTTTTTAACGGCCACACTGTCTGGGGTGCGTTCTTGACGGTTCTGCAGGTAGACGAAAGAGGCGTCCTTGGGAGCTTGCCCTGTTACGGTGTACTTTTGAGCCAAGGCAGGCAGAGCCAGCAAGGAGAGCGCAGCCAAGGCCATAGTTTTTGTTGTGGTCATGTGTGTATGTATTATAAAGTGAGATGCGGCCTGCCAACTATGACAACAAAGGCCATCAAGCAGCGGGGCAGGTCAGCGTCGTTTTTTGTAGAGAAGGCGGAGGCGGCGGGGATCGTTCGGTGTCAAGCTCGCTGGGATGGCCGAAGCGCCGCCCGTCTTATGCAAAGACGGTGCAAGGTGAGCGCCATGAAGCTCGCTTTAATGGCCGAAGCGCCGCCCGTCTTATGCAAATGTAGCAAATCACCGGAAACGCCAGACGTGTATAGTACAAATTAACGTGTGGCCCTTGATCGTTTCTGTAGGGAAATCCTTACTTTTGTAGAGAAAAGTGCGGCTCTGCATCCGGGAAAGTCGTGACAGCGCCCCTCCTTTGGGTACGGTCGCATCCTCCAGTCCTTGGACACCAGTCCGCAAACGGATTCACACGAAACCAATACAAAGTTCTTTTATGGATAAAAGTGACAGCATCGTAATCATACCGACCTATAACGAGAAGGAAAATATCGAGAAAATCATCCGTGCGGTTCTTGGACTTGGCCCGCACTATTTTGACATTCTCGTGATAGATGACGGCTCGCCTGACGGGACGGCCTCCATCGTCAAGCGGTTGATGGCAGGCGACTGTAAGGGACGTGTGCATCTGCTGGAGCGCAAGGGAAAGCTTGGGCTCGGCACCGCCTATATAACGGGGTTCAAGTGGGCTTTGGAGCAGGAATATGACTACGTGTTTGAGATGGATGCCGATTTCAGTCACGACCCCAACGACCTGCCGCGTCTGTACGACGCCTGTGCGCGTGACGGCTATGATGTGGCCATAGGCTCGCGCTATGTGAGCGGCGTGAATGTCGTAAACTGGCCCATGGGGCGCGTATTGATGAGTTATTACGCCTCCAAGTACGTGCGCATGGTCACAGGTGTTCCCATCCACGATACCACCGCCGGCTTCAAGTGCTACCGCCGCCGTGTGCTTGAGACCATCGACCTCGATGCCATCCACTTCAAGGGCTATGCCTTCCAGATCGAGATGAAGTTCACGGCTTACAAGCTGGGCTTCAAGATCAAGGAAGTTCCCGTGATCTTCGTGAACCGCCAGCTGGGCACGAGCAAGATGAGCGGCGGAATATTTGGCGAGGCGCTCTTCGGAGTGATCCGCCTGCGCTGGGCCGCCCTGGCCGGAAAGATCAAGCCGCGCCAGAAGGTGCGATGACCGCTTAGGCTCTGTACATGCAGGTTGGGAGCAAGGCTGCCCTGAATATAGAAGCTGCCGTGCATGCCTCAACCTGTTTTTTTCAAGAAACAAATATCCATCAAACACTTTTACCATGCATCTTCGCATACAAATCAAGAATGTGACGCTTGTCAACGAGGGACGCCGGCATCTCGGCTCACTCGTGATAGATGATGACCGGATCGACGAGATACTGGAAGGGCTGGATGCCGAAAGCTCCATACCTGTAGACGAGGTGATAGACGGAACCGGGTGTTACTTGCTGCCGGGCATCATAGACGATCACGTACACTTCCGTGACCCCGGGCTGACGCACAAGGGCGACTTCTGCTCTGAAAGCCGTGCCGCTGCGGCGGGAGGGGTGACTACCGTGCTTGACATGCCCAACTGTCAGCCCCAGACCACCACACTGGAGGCTTTGGAAGAGAAGAGGCGTATCGCTGCCGCCAAAAGTGTGGTAAACTACGGCTTCTTCTACGGAGCCACGGGAGGAAATGCCTATGAGCTGGCCAAGCTGAATCCGCGTCAGGTGGCGGGAATCAAACTGTTCATGGGGGCCTCTACCGGCGGTATGCTTGTGGAGAATATGCGTACTCTGGAGGCTATTTTTGAGAGTGCACAGGTGCCTGTGATGGTTCACTGCGAGGACTCGCGTCAGATCGCGGCAAATCTGCTGAAGGTACAGGCTGAATACGGGGAAGACCCAGCCATCATACACCATCCGGAGATCAGAAGTGCGGAAGCCTGCTATGATTCGACCTGTCTGGCTATCGAGCTGGCCCGCAAGGCGGGCAAGCGTCTGCACGTGGCTCATGTGTCTACCGCCCGCGAACTCGAACTCTTCAGCCCCGATGATCCGTTGGTTACGGCAGAGGCTTGTGTAGGACATCTTATGTTTTGCGACAGAGACTATGCCCGACTGGGCGCCCGCATCAAGGTGAATCCGGCTATCAAGACGGAGGCTGACCGCGATGCCCTGCGCACTGCCTTGACCACAGGGCAGATACGAACCATCGGAACTGACCATGCCCCGCACCGGCTTGCCGAAAAGACAGGCGGATGCCTGCGTGCCGCATCGGGCATGCCCCTGGTGCAATATTCATTGGTGTCTATGCTGGAACTGGTGGATTTGGGCATGTTGACGCTTGAGCGGCTCGTATGCCTGATGTGTCACAACCCAGCCGATCTCTTCAGCATCGAAAACCGGGGCTATCTGCGTGAGGGCTATATGGCAGACCTTGTGATGGTGCGTCCGCACGCCCTGTGGACATTGACCCCCAACCGCATACAGAGCAAGTGCAACTGGAGTCCGCTGGAGGGTCACACTTTCCATTGGCGGGTAGAACGCACATTCTGCAACGGCTTCCCGATCTTCAACCGGGGACATGTGACGGACGAGAAGTACCGCGGCAAGGCTATTTGCTACAACCGTTGACGCTTCCTGAAATGTGGCGGTTATTTGCTGCCGCGACTGCAGATGTCCCATCTAATGCAACTGACTGCATGCTTTATAAAATATATCAATTCTGCATAGCCCTCCCCATTATCTTGGTTGCAACGGTCCTTACCGCCTTGGTGACGAGCGTCGGGGGACTGTTCGATGCCCACGTGTTTGGCTATTATCCCGGCAAGCTGTGGTCACAGCTTATCTGCCGCGTACTTCTGCTGCCCGTAGAGGTAGTGGGGCGTGAGCACATTGACCATGCCCAAAGCTATGTGTTTGTGGCCAATCATCAAGGCCCGATGGACATTTTCCTTATTTACGGCTTTCTGGGGCGCAACTTCAAGTGGATGATGAAGAAGTCGCTGCGAAAGGCGCCTCTGATAGGTTATGCCTGTGAGAAGGCCCGTCATATCTTCGTGGACAAGTCCGGCCCGAAGGCCATACAGGAGACTATCGAACGCGCACGCGCCACCTTGCAGGGAGGCACTTCGTTGGTCGTCTTTCCAGAAGGTTCGCGCTCGTTTACCGGCCATATGGGGCTGTTCCGCAAAGGAGCATTCCAATTGGCCGATGACTTGCAGCTCCCCGTGGTACCTCTGACCATCGATGGCTCGTTTGACGTGCTCACGCGCATGGAAGGCATTAACTTTGTGCGCCGCCACCGCATGCGTCTGGTCATCCACAAGCCCTTGTGGCCGACCTCACACAGCCCGGAGGATATACGGAACACCATGAACGAGGCTTATCGCGAGATTATGGCGGATCTGCCTGCCAAGTACCAAGGCTATGTGAAGAATGAGGATCAATAGCCCTGTTCAGACTGCGGACATCTGTCTGTAGCCGACATCACACGCGGGGCACGCTGTCCATTTCGACAGCGTGCCCCGCGTGTATATAGCTGTGTGAGGTGTCAGTCAAAGACATCCATACCCCATTCATCGCGCCATTCTACTACAGGCGTACCGTTCTTGAAGGTGATGGGGATCCAGATATAGCGGGCGTCGCTGGGATGCTGAGGACGCCATCGGTCGGCCATGAAGATAAACGCGTCGCGCTTGCCCTGCACGGGAAGGATGAAGGTGCTCTGTCCGTCGAATGTCTTTGCGGCGTTCGGCCCTATGCACGGGGAAGGCAGCTTGGTCCAGGGTCCCATGATATTAGTGGCTGTGAACATGCGGGCTTCGTTGGGCGCCCAGCCTGTACATCCGCTGGTGATGAGCCAATAGTGCCCGTTTCGCTTGAAAATGGCAGGCGCCTCGTTCATGTCGCCCGGCGCCACGCGGGCGTAACGTCCCGTGTGTGCGGTATAGTCATCGGTCAGTTCGGCTATTTGAAGGGTCAGGTTTTCTTCAGAAGAGTATATGTGGTAGGCTTTCCCGTCATCGTCTACGTAGAGTGTCATGTCCCGGGCCATCTGCCCGCCGGGCAGGTCGCGCTTCATGATCATGCCGGCCTTGACGGCCTCGAGCCAGGCTGGAGTCCATGAAGTCTTGAAATGCTCGGCACGGAGCGTGTCGAGCCGTGACCGCTCTGCGGCTGTGAAGTCGTAGGGATAGGCTCCGGGATTGACCCGTCCTGACCGAATAAAGACGAACGGGCCGGTGGGGCTGTCGCTCACAGCCACGCCGGCACGGGCGGCGGCGTAGCCCTGTCCCTTGAGTTCCAAGTGGAACCACATGACGTACTTTCGCGTACGTGCGTTGTAGATGACTTTCGGACGCTCGAGGATACATCCCTGTTCCAGGTCATTGCCCGGCACATGGCTCACGCTGAGAGCCACGCCTTGGTTTTTCCAGTGCAGCAGGTCGGTCGAGCTGTAGCAGGTCACGCCTACCATGGCTGATGAGGTTGTGTCGCTCTTGTGCTCGCCATACCAGTAGTAGGTGCCGTTGTCGTACAGAACACCGCCACCGTGGGCGTTGATGTGTCGTCCGTCCGTGTCAGGCCACAGTTCGCCAGGGTGGAATTTTCCTCCATCGGCCAGGGCTGTGCCCCATGCAGTGAGGAGGAAGGTAAGGGTCAGAAGGTATTTCTTCATTTCAAAAAGGTTAGATGAATAAGTGCGCTTAGACTGTGCTGCGGCTCAGAAAGGGGGACAGCCGCTATCGGGTTGTTATCCATTCGGGATAAGTCTGCTTGGTGCAAATGTATGGATTCTATTGGTAGTGCCGTTCTGCGGACGTGCTTTTCTGTGATTTTTTTGTGGCATGCAGCCGGTAGGGAGAAGGGAGGAGGCCGGACGGGGCAGCTTGTTCTGCGTTTGGAGCGAAGAGAACGTCAATGTTCGTCTCAAACTGACAGGCATAGATTGCATTCGTAGCTATAAGAGTGCTGGATGGTCAGAGCTTCCCATATTTCTGCACATCCGCTTTGTGTTTGTGCAATATACCCGTACTTTTGCCGCTGTTTTTACCAACAAATACGAAGAATGAACAAGTTTTACCTCGCGACGGCGCTGCTTGCTGGCGCTGCAACGGCGGCACATGCCGGCGGTTTCTTGACCAATACCAACCAGAGTGTCGCATTCTTGCGCAACCCGGCACGTGATGCATACATAGCCATTGACGGGGCGTATGCCAATCCTGCCGGCATCGGCTTCATGAACAATGGCTGGCATTTTGCTTTTGACTTGCAGAGTGCCTATCAGTCGCGTACGGCCACCTCATACTTTCCCTATTTTTCCTTGGGTACTGTGAACGGCGAACTCAACGATGCATCGGGTGTCCGCCGTTTCAAGGGGCATGCCAAGGCGCCCGTTATCCCTTCGTTCGACTTGGCCCGGGTGGGGGACAAATGGTTTGCCTCCTTCCATTTTGGTGTCACAGGCGGTGGCGGCAAGTGTACCTTTGACGACGGCTTGGGTTCGTTTGAAAGCCAGGTGGCCATGTTGCCTGTACTCATAGGGGTGCTGCAGCCGGGTACATCGGCGGGTTATTCCATTGATACGCACATGGAAGGCCGCCAGTATTATTTTGGCGGTCAGTTCGGCGTGGGGTACAAGCTGACCCCCAATTTCAGCATCAGCGTAGGCGGTCGTGTGGTCTACGCGGACTGTAACTATTACGGTTATGTGCGCAATATCCAAGTGCAGACACCGGCGATCGGCACTGTATCCGCCGCCACATTTCTGGAAGCTGCCGGCCTGCCGGATTTTGCACCGCTTGCCGCCGACCGCGAGCTCAACTGCGACCAGTCCGGCTGGGGCTTTACGCCTGTCATCAGCGCTGACTATAAATTAGGACAACTCAACCTGGCGGCGCGCTACGAGTTCAAGACCCGTCTCCGCTTGAAGAACAAGAGCGGTGTGAACACGAGTGGCCTGCCCGAGTATGATGATGGCAAGAAGATTGCAGCTGACATACCTGCTCTTCTCACTGTGGGGGCAAAATACGACGTGCTCGACAACCTGCGCCTATCCGCCGGCTTCCACTATTATTTCGACCAGAATGCCACGCAGTACGATGAGCGTCAGAAGCACCTGAAAGGTGGAGGCTGGGAAGTGCTGGCCGGAGCGGAGGTGGACGTTGCGCCCCGATGGACGGTAAGTGCAGGCTGGCAGACCACCAACTATGGGCTTGGCAAGAACAGTCGCTTCATCAGCGACATGAGCTTCGTGACGAACTCCAATTCTGTGGGCATAGGCGCACGTTTCCAGTTGCGCGAGAAGGTGGCCTTGAACATAGCCTACTTCAAGACTTTCTACAAACGCTATAAGAAGGATATGGAGGATTATGATGACATCAAGGGCAAGTTTGGCTCGATGCTCACTCCTCTTGCCGCCCAGCTGTCCGCAGGCAAGGCGCAATTAGAGGCTGCTCTTCAGAATCCCAATCTGACCGAGGAGCAGAGAGGCGCCTATGAGCAGCGTCTCTCCGTGGTGAACACGGAGATGCAAGCCGCCCATCAGATAGCCAGCCAGCTTCCGGGGGCCAACACCGCCGGGTACGACCGTTTTCACCGTACCAATGATGTATTCGGCATCGGCTTGGAGATAGACTTCTGACGGCGCACAGGCATTGCTCCCAACGGACAGGTTCCGCTTCATCTTGGCGTCTTGCCATGGATTGAGGCGGAACCTGTCCGTTGGGGCTGTCAGTCTGCCGATACAGCATCCGCCGATTCATGGGCCGCCCCGAAATTTTGTCCGTCAAGCTCGAACCGCCGCACTTCGGCGTTTCCCATGCGGGGTATTTCGCTGATGGAAGTGGCTCGGATCACTGCCTGTATGCAGCGGTCAAAGAGTCCGTGCCCAACGGCTATGACTGTTTGCCCGGGAAAGCTCTCCAATATATATATAAGGAAGCGCCGTGCCCGCCCGAACATCTGCTCCACGCTTTCGGCATCAGACGGCACGGGGTGGGTCTGCGCATAGGTGATCTTCACCCCGGTAAAGCTTCCGAAGTCTCGTTCGCGCAGCAGCGGGCACAGGGTGAAGGGCAGATGCAGCCGGCCATTGAGGATATGCGCCGTATCGACGGCACGGGTCAGGTCGCTTGCAACGAGGGCGTCGAAATGTGTGCCGCTGCGTGCCAGTTTATCGGCGAGCGCCGCGGCTTGTGCGCGTCCGTTTTCTGTGAGGTGGCCCGGTGTTTGGCCTTGTAGGATTTGTGCCACATTTTCTTCTGTTTCACCGTGGCGGGCGAGGTAGAGTGTTGTCATTGTTGTCAGGTTTCGGCCGCCCCGGACCGGCGTGTCCGGGATGTGCCATGGGGCATTCTTTGTGCCGTTTGCTTATCTCTCTTTACAGAAAATGTCTAAATGCAAGCGATTGGAGGCATCGTAGGGATTTATGCTTGCAAATATAAGCGCTTTAACCATTTTGCACTAACTTTGTAGCGTGCAAGTTGAAAACCTGTGCGGATCCGCTACTCCCTAAACAGGCGTAATCTCATGCTGTCCGTCCATTTCAGCTTGCCTACACCACCCAAACATACAGCATGCCAAAGAAGATAGAATTTACGAAAATGCACGGTGCGGGTAACGACTACATCTACGTTAATACGCTCAAGTTTCCGCTGAACCACCCGGAACGGCTCGCCCGCTTGTGGAGCGATCGTCACAAGGGGATAGGTGGGGACGGACTCGTGCTGATAGGAAAGGACAAGGCCGGTGACTTCACCATGCGCATTTTCAACAATGACGGCTCCGAGGCACGCATGTGCGGCAACGCTTCGCGCTGTATCGGCAAGTATGTTTACGAACATGGGCTGACAGATGCCCGGGAGGTGCGTCTTTCTACGCTTTCCGGCGTCAAGGTGCTGCAGCTTCATGTGGGGGCGGACGACAAGGTGGAGAGTGTGACCGTAGACATGGGCACACCGAATCTGGCCGTCACCTCACAGCTCGGCACGCCTGACGGGTCCATGACGGAGGGTCTGGTGAGGAGCACGGCCGGAGAGCTATGGACGGGCACTTTCGTCTCAATGGGCAATCCCCATTTCGTGATTTTTACAGACGATGTAGAAGGGCTGGAACTTGAAAAGGCCGGTCCTACACTTGAGTTTGCCCCCATCTTCCCCGAGCGTTGCAACATCGAGTTCGCCCACGTCCGACCGGACGGTTCTATCCGCATGCGCGTATGGGAGCGAGGCTCCGGCATCACGATGGCCTGCGGTACGGGAGCCTGCGCCACTGCTGTGGCGGCGGCGCTAACCCGGCGTGCGGGGCGCAGCGTGGACATTGAGATGGACGGCGGCACGCTCCACATCGACTGGAGCGAAACCGACAGCCATGTACGCATGACGGGACCCGCCACCCACGTTTTTGACGGTACCATTATCTGCGAAGACTGATTCGCATACGTGCAGCCGCGCCTTGTGCCGGCTGCTTTTTCGTTCGATAAAACTCCATTTAATAGCTTGCAAGCATGACTACAAACATCAACGAGAATTTCCTCAAGCTACAGAAGAACTATCTCTTTGCCGACATCGCGCAGAAGGTGTCCGCATACAAGGAGGCACACCCCGAGGCACGGCTGATCCGTTTGGGAATAGGCGACGTGACCCGTCCTTTGGCGCCTGCCGTCATCAAGGCGCTGCATAAGGCTGTCGATGAGATGGGCAATGCCGACACTTTCCGTGGTTACGGCCCGGAGCAAGGTTACGAGTTTTTGCGGAAGGCCATTGTGGAGAACGACTTTCTGGCACGTGGCATCCAGATAGAGGCTGATGAGGTCTTCGTCAATGACGGCGCCAAGAGCGACACGGGAAATTTCGGCGACATCTTGGGGCGTGAAAACACCATCTGTGTGACCGACCCCATCTACCCCGTCTATATTGACAGCAATGTGATGGGCGGACGTGCCGGTGATTTTGAGAACGGAGCGTGGAGCCGTGTGACTTATTGTCCCTGTACGGCGGAGAATGGTTTCGTGCCCGAATTGCCCGTCTGTCCGGCAGGTATGATATACCTGTGCTACCCCAATAATCCCACCGGCACAACGCTGAGCCGCGAGGAACTGCGCAAGTGGGTGGACTATGCCCGTGAGCACGGAAGTCTGATCTTGTATGACGCGGCTTACGAGGCATACATCACACGCACCGATGTGCCCCACAGCATTTATGAGATAGAGGGGGCCAAAGAGTGCGCGGTGGAGTTCCATTCCTATTCCAAGACGGCGGGCTTTACCGGATTGCGCTGCGGTTATACCATTGTGCCCAAGGAACTGCACGTGCAGACCGCTGACGGGCAGCGCGCGAATCTCAACCAACTGTGGTTCCGCCGCCAGTGTACGAAGTTCAACGGAACGGCCTATATCGTACAGCGCGCCGCAGAGGCCACCTATAGCGAGGAGGGCAAGCGTGAGGTGCGTGAGACCATAGACTACTATATGACGAATGCCCGTATCATGCGCGAGGCCCTGGCAGAAGTGGGATTGCAGACCTATGGCGGCGTCGATGCCCCCTATATCTGGCTTCAGACTCCCGAGGGCGTAAGCAGCTGGCAGTTTTTCGAGCAGTTGCTGCACGAGATCCACGTGGTGAGCACGCCCGGTGTGGGCTTCGGCCCCTCGGGCGAAGGCTATATCCGCCTGACAGCCTTCGGCAAGCGCGAGGACTGCGAAGAGGCTATGCGGCGCTTGAAGAACTGGCTCAGAAAGTGAGCGCTGCCGCAGGCACGCTGCTCTCTGCCTTATCCTTATAACTCTTCCTTTCAAATTCACATAAACTTAAACAATGAGTAACTTGCGATTTAAAGTAGTAGCGGAGGCGTTCAAGAAGCGTCCGCTTGAAGTGAAAGCTCCTGCCGAGCGTCCTTCTGAATACTTTGGCAAATACGTCTTCAACCAAGAGAAGATGTTCAAGTATCTTCCCCTGTCTACCTACCGCCGGCTGCGCCAGGTGATAGAGCAGGGGAGTGCTCTGCCGCTTTCCGTAGCCAATGACGTGGCCAAGGGAATGAAGCAATGGGCCATGGACATGGGAGTCACACACTGCACGCACTGGTTTCAGCCCTTGACCGAAGGCACTGCCGAGAAGCATGACGCTTTTGTGGAGCACGACTTCAAGGGCGGCATGGTCGAGGATTTTTCGGGAAAGGAGCTGGTACAGCAGGAACCCGACGCCTCCTCCTTCCCCAACGGCGGCATACGCTCTACTTTTGAGGCTCGCGGCTACTCAGCCTGGGATCCTGCCTCGCCGGTCTTTATCATCGGCGACACGCTCATGATTCCTACCATTTTCGTCAGCTATACCGGTGAGGCGCTCGACTACAAGGCGCCTCTCAAGAAGGCACTGGCGGCAGTGGACAAGGCAGCCACCGCTGTGTGCCAATACTTTGATGAGAGCGTGAAACGTGTCACGGCCAATCTCGGTTGGGAGCAGGAGTACTTCTTGGTGGACGAAGGCTTGTATGCCGCCCGCCCGGACTTGCTGCTGACGGGACGCACCTTGATGGGACATGACTCGGCGAAGAACCAGCAGATGGACGACCACTACTTTGGCGCCATTCCCGAACGTGTGCAGGAATTCATGCGCGATCTGGAGATCGAGGCGCTCGAACTCGGCATTCCCTGCAAGACCCGCCACAACGAGGTTGCCCCCAACCAGTTTGAGCTGGCTCCGATCTTTGAGGAGTGCAATTTGGCAGTTGACCACAACATGCTCATCATGTCACTCATGCGCAAGATCGCCCGCAAGCACGGTTTCCGCTGTCTGCTGCATGAGAAACCCTTTGCCGGCATCAACGGTTCCGGTAAGCACAACAACTGGAGCCTGACCACTGACAACGGAATCCTGCTTCATGCTCCCGGCAAGACCCCGGAGGACAATCTGCGCTTCATTGTCTTCATTGTGGAGACGCTGATGGGTGTCTACCGCCATAACGGCCTGCTCAAAGCCTCCATCATGAGCGCCACGAACGCCCATCGACTGGGCGCCAACGAGGCGCCTCCCGCCATCATCTCCAGTTTCCTCGGCAAGCAAGTCAGCGAATTGCTCGACAAGGTGGAGCAGTCCACCAAGGAGGAACTTTTCACCATGGAGGGTAAACACGGTGTGAAGCTGGACGTGCCGCAGATACCCGAGCTGATGGTGGACAACACCGACCGCAACCGTACCTCTCCTTTTGCCTTCACGGGCAACCGCTTCGAGTTTCGTGCCGTTGGGTCGACCGCCAATTGCGCCAGTGCGATGATAGCTTTGAATACAGCTGTGGCAGAGGCCCTGTCTGACTTCAAGCAGCGTGTGGATGCCCTAATCGCCCGGGGTGAGAGCAAGCTCGGGGCGATTCTCGATGTGGTGCGCGAGGATATCAAGACCTGCAAGCCTATCCACTTCGACGGCAACGGCTACAGCGAGGAGTGGAAGCAGGAGGCCGCCCGCCGCGGTTTGGACTGCGAGACTTCCTGCCCGCTCGTCTTCGACCGCTATTTGGATGAGGCGACCGTCAATATGTTTGAGCGCATGAACGTCATGAACCGCCATGAGTTGGAGGCCCGTGATGAAATCAAGTGGGAGACCTATCAGAAGAAGATACAGATCGAGGCGCGTGTGCTGGGCGACCTGTGCATGAACCACATCATTCCCGTGGCCACAAAGTACCAGAGCGAGTTGGTAGACAATGTACACAAGATACAGCAGGCTTTCTCTGACCCTGCCAAGGTCAAGGAGCTGACGGCATACAACATTGACCTCATCGAGAAGATCAACAAGCACACGAGCTTCATAGCTGAGAATGTAGAGGCGATGGTAGAAAAACGCAAGGTGGTGAACCGCATTGAGGGAGTCCGCAGCCGTGCTGTGGCCTACCACGATGAGATCGCCCCCTACTTTGACCAGATACGTTACCACATCGACAAGCTGGAACTGATCGTAGAGGATGAGATGTGGACGCTTCCCAAATACCGTGAGCTTCTCTTCATCCGCTGACATTCCTTCTTGCAGCAGCCTTTCCGCTCCTTGATGCGGGAGATGTAGCTTTCCGGATATTCAGATCCCGCAACGGGCGACTGCCCGTTGCGGGATCTGCCGTTTGGCGGTATCGGTGTTCGTGTGGGGAGGGCCAGGTGTTCGATGGAGGCGTTTTTTCCGATGATGGCATGCTGTTTTGACGCTTTGCTGTTATAGAATCGACGTTTCGTGCGTTATGGGTATAGAATGGCGGAAGATGCGGGTTCGCATATTGTCACGACTGAAAAAGAAGATGACCACAGACGAGTTACAACAAGCATACCTGACGGCAGGCGCGATGCTTTATGGTGTCGCGCTGGGTTATGTCGGATGCTGTGAGGAAGCGGAGGATGTGGTACAGGACGCCTTCGTGGCTGTCTGGCGGAATCGTGAGAAGCTGGCTTCCCTGCCGGCCGGCGACGCGCCGCGCTATTTTGTCCAAGTCGTGAAACACACCTGCATAGACCACTTGCGCCGTCTGAATGTACGCCCGGTGGCCGGCGATGCGGACGGAACGGGCGGCAGTCAGATGCCCGATGAGGCGCCCACTCCCTATGAGCAGCTGGCCCGCAAGACGGAGGTGGATTTGCTGCACCGTTTGGCGGAAGAGCTTCCGGACAAGCAGGCGCAGGCGTTCTCCCTTTTTCATTTTGAGGGCTTGGAACTTTCCGAAGTCGCGGAACGGATGGGGGAGACAGAGGCTTACGTGAGGGTGATGCTCTCACGGGCGCGCAAGTCGGTGAAAGAGAAATACCTGCATTACCAAAGTTAAGCATTACCTGTTATCTATGATTACTCTTGACGAGGCTCGGCGCTTGTACGGGCAATATATGGCCGGCGGACTCTCACAAGCCGGGTTGCGCAGGCTGGCGGCTTTCATACAGTCGCCCGCCTGTCCCGAGGAATGGCGCAAGGAGCGTGGGCTGTTTGCCGCCCTGCAGGGAACTCTGCCCGCCGCATCTCCGCGTGCGGGATTTGAGTCCAGACTGGCAGAGCGGATGCGTTTGGTGGTGCAGGCTTCGGACGCCCTGGACTCACCTGCTCCCGGAAGGAAGGCCGGGGCGTTGCGGCGGCGGAGCCAAGTATGGAAGCTGCGTGGGGCGGCGGCACTTGCCTTGGCCGCCTGTCTGGCTGCTGCCGTATGGCTGGGGCTGGGACTGGCAACTCGGGAGTCGGCTGATGTCAGCCTGCCGATGGCACGCATCGTTCAGACGAAAGAGGCGATGCCGCCGGTCGCAGAGGGTGCGTTGAAAGATTCTGTCCCGGATGCCGGTGTGGAATCCTCTGTGGCAGCCTGTGTCCGTACTTCAGGGACGGGCGCGGTGCGGAAGAGACGGCGTACCGTCCGTGAGGTGCAGGCCGAAAGTCAGCGTGCGGACAGTTCCATCTATACGCCTACTGCCACTTCTCCGGAGGAAGTCGAGCGCCAGATGCGCCTGATAGCGGCACTGCTGGGCGAAGCGCGTAATGCCACGAAGCTCGACGGGCCGGTCATGATGGCGATGGACTGGAAAGAATGGAAGGCCGCAGGCCGGGATTTAGGAGCGGCAGAGACGAACTGAAACAATTCAAATAATGCTATATGAGAAAGATCAGAAAAAAGATGCTGGCGGCGTTGGCGCTTGGGGCAGTATGTTCCCCCATGTTGGCATCTGACGGAGCCGCGTGCTCCATGGAGAGCCGTATGCACACTTCCTGCATCCGAGTTTCCATAAATGCGGATAGGGCCGTTCCCTTTTCTGGGCAGGAAAGAGCCGTGGCAGATGCGGACACAGCACGTAAGAAGCGGAAGAACCCCCGTGCTGCCACCTCAGCGAATCCTGCGCCCACCGTACAGACCGCTACTGCGGATTCTGACGGAAATCTGATCATCATACGTTCGGAGAACGGTGCGAAACGGACGGTCACCACCGTGCAAACCAATGGTTCACCCGTATCTTTGAGCCGTTCGGGCGACAGCGTGACTTCAACGGTCGCTACGGTGACAGGCAGCGGACGCCCCGTGGTGATCCATGGCAGCGACACGCGCTTCGACTTCAGCCGGCTCGCAAAGAGCGAGGGCGTGCAGCGGATCTACTTGCCGCGTGCGGCCATGACCGAGAACACCATGTGGAACTTGCTGCAGAGCGACAATTTCTTGGGTGGCCTGAAGGGGGCGGAGGATTTTCTGCTGCTGGTGATGAGAGCCAACTCTTCCAAGGTGTCCGTCACGGAATACGTGGAGGAGCTGAAGAGCGACAAACGCTACAAGCTGCTCTTTGAGGTTGATAACAGCACGGCCAATGGCTATGGCGTGGCTTTCGTTCGCCCTTTGAACGTCTACGTGAACGGTCAGAACTCCTACGGCGAACTTATATTTATGGGTCGTATCGGTTTTCCGCGCAAGCAGATGGTATTGCAGGTGACGGGCACTCTGAGTCAGGAACAGATAGACAGCTTTGTGTCCACCTATTTTGAGAACTGACCCTCCGGCCCATACCGGACATGGAAGATGCCGCACCGTTCGCAGCTGATTGCGGGCAGTGTGGCATCTTTCCGATTCTGCCAGTGTACAGGGTTTGCGGATGTACGCCTGAAGACGGTGTTTGGACAGGTGAATATCAGCAGGTTGCAGGCCGCATGAGCGGCTTCAGCTTCGCTGCTCCCCGTTCGGGACTCGCCAGGGTCTGACCCGGACTCAATTTCAAGACTTGAATTATATAAATACAGACTTAAACTATATAATTCAAGACTTGATTTATATAATTCAAGTCTTGAAATTGAATGAAGCCCGGGCGTAGGGGAGTCTGCATGGGGTGGTGGGCAGCGGGAAAGGCAGGCGGAAGACGGAATCCGGTGGATTTTTCTGCCCGCCCCGTATTGCGGTGATGCGGACGGCGTGTGGGGGGGCTGGCGCTGCGAGGCCGTCATGATGGAGTGGGATTGGGGAATATACAAAAAAATAAAAGGGCTTCCGCCCTTTCATTCTTTGCGGTTATGGTGGTTTACCATACCCGCAGGCTCCGAAGAGCCTTCCATCTAACAGTTACCTTTTTACAAATCTTTTTACCTTAGAACTCGCCCGACCCGTAGATGGGGGCGTATGGTCGCAGTCTCTGTCTATTGTTTCCTGAAAGAGGCTGAATACCCTTTTCACCTCAAAGTCCCGGATGGGTCTTTTTGTTCTTTTTGACGTTGCAAAGTTAGGATGGCCGCCAGATCCGCTCCAAGCCCTGTAAGATTATTTGTATGTGTCTTTGCATTATTTGAAATGGTAATTGCTGATTTGACAAGCGTAGTGTAGATTGGGACGTTTAAGCGTTTTCCGACAGGCCGTTTGCGCATGGATAGAGAAAAATGCCCTTATGCACAGCCTTTAAACTCCCCGGCGGCTTCCCCGCCCTGTGTTTTGTCAGCACCTCTGCCCCGGTGTGCGCCTGCGGTTTGGGAGGTGGCCTGCATGCGCCGGAGGAACGTGCGGGCAGGGATGGACGGTTCGTGCCCATGCAGGCAGACCGGGGCGCAGGAAAGCGAAGGAGAGTGCTCTTCTCTGGAAAGTTTAGGGCTGTATCCGTGCCCATTTTTGCCTATTTTGTAGTAACTTTGCAGCGAAAATATACATCTCTCATCTTAGACATGAAGATAAAGGACGTCGTCGTGACCCTTGAACGGTTCGCGCCCCTGCCGCTGCAAGAGAGCTATGACAATGCCGGCTTGCAGATAGGATTGACAGAGGCCGAAGATGTGTCAGGGGTCTTATTGTGTCTTGACGTGACCGAAGAAGTCATAGAAGAGGCCGTGCGCAAAGGATGCAACTTGGTTGTTTCCCACCATCCGCTGCTATTCCGCCCATTGCGCCACATTACAGGACAAACGCAGGTGGAGCGCTGTGTGGCCATGGCCATACGGAAAGGCGTCAGCCTGTATGCCGCCCACACCAATCTGGACAACGCTCCGGGTGGCGTGAATTTCATGATAGCGGAGAAATTGGGCCTGCACGGTGTGCGCTTCCTGCAGCCTCTGTCCGACGGACAGGGAGGAAGCGGTGTGATGGGCATTCTGCCGAAGTCGCTGGCGGTGGCTGATTTTATCTGTCAAGTGGCAGGCGCATTTGGCGTAGAAGCGCTGATGCACAATGATTTCAAGGACAGGGATATCAGTCGTGTGGCTCTCTGCGGAGGGGCGGGCGACTTTCTGCTGGACGAGTCCATACGGCAGGGTGCGGATGCCTTTCTCACGGGTGAGATGGGGTACCACCGTTACTTCGGACATGAGCACGACCTGCTGATCGGGGTGCTTGGCCACTACCAGAGTGAGCAGTATACTGTGGAACTGCTGCATCGTATCTTGGAGAAAGCACACCCCGGCCTGCACATCGAAGAGACATGCATACGCACGAACCCTATCCGGGTCAACTGAGCGCGGCGGAACTGTACCATCCCGTGGAATGAGATGACCCATTGCACATTCAACGAAAATACATACAATCCTATTAATTATGGCAAAGAAAAACGTGGCAGACATGTCAGTGGAGCAGAAGCTCAAGAACCTCTACCAGTTGCAGACAATGCTGTCGGAGATAGACCGCATCAAGATATTGCGAGGGGAACTGCCGCTTGAAGTGCAGGACCTGGAGGATGAAATAGAGGGCCTCACGCACCGTGTAGGCAAGTACAGCGAGGAGATGGAGGCTTTCAAGGCAGATATCGCAGCCAAGAAGGCCAAGATCAATGAGTCGCAGGCAGCCATCGAACGCTACAAGGCACAGCTCAACGATGTGAAGAACAACCGTGAGTACGATATGCTCTCCAAGGAGATCGAGTTCCAGGGACTTGAGGTGGAGCTGCAGAACAAGAAGATCGGTGAGGTGCAGCGTGAGATAGAGAACCGCAAGACGGCCATCGAGGATGCCCGCCATCAGCTGGAAGAGCGGCGCGCAGATCTCGACCTGAAAAAATCTGAGCTGGATGACATCACGGCAGAGACCAAGGCCGAAGAGGAGAAACTGCGTGAAAAGGCCAAGGCCCTGGAGGCGAACATCGAGCCGAGACTGCTGCTGGCCTTCAAGCGCATACGCAAGAACTCGCGCAATGGACTGGGCATTGTCTATGTACAGCGCGACGCCTGCGGTGGTTGCTTCAACAAGATACCGCCCCAGCGCCAGCTTGACATCCGCATGCGCAAGAAGATCATCGTGTGTGAGTACTGCGGACGTATTATGATCGACCCTGAACTGGCTGGCGTGAAGATCGAGAAGCCCAAGGAGGAGAAGCCCAAGCGCCGCAGCCGCCGTGTCCTCAAAAAGGAGGAGGCAGTGGAGGCTCCCAAGCCCGCTGAACCCAAGGCGGAGACTACGGGCGTGCCCGAGGCAGACATGTAAAAAATAATGAGGAGACACCTTCGGTGCGGATTGCCAGTGAGCGGTTCGGTGTGAAGGTGTCTCTTATTCTTTTCACGAAGTGCCGGTGGCATTCCGGCATTTATCAGCGGCTGTGGCCGTGTTAACCTTTCAAAGATATATAGTGATGCTATGAGAAAGTTTTTTTATTCCCGACTGGGCTGTGCGGGCATGGCCTGCCTGTTGGCATCTTCTGCGGTGATGGCGCAGGAGAGCGATTTTGACCTTTCCGCCCAGCGCTCGGAGGTGCAGCGTATTGAGGCTGTTCCCGGACATAAGGTGGACCATCATGGATGGTTCGTGAACCCGACCCCTCATGTTTTTGAGGTGGCTGAAGGCTCGCTTGACCTTTCAAGGGGCGTGACGGTAAAGGACAGGCAGGGCAAGTTTGCCAACGATTTGTCCTTTCTGAAAGCCGCGCACAAAGGAGGCAAACGCCTGACGATAGATTTCGGCGCCAAGGTGGCGGCCAAGCATGGGGTGAAAGCCGTTTCGGGAGCTTACCGCCTGGTGGTGGACGGCAGGGGGATCAGCCTTGTCGGATATGATGAGCGGGGGGCCTACTATGGCCTGCACACGCTGAGGCAGCTTCTGGAAAGTCCGGCGGCAGGCAATGGCCATCTGCCATTCCTGACTGTCAATGACTGGCCGGACTTGCCTAATCGTGGCGTGGTGGAGGGCTTCTACGGTACACCGTGGTCGCATCAGGTGAGGCTGTCGCTGATTGATTTCTACGGGGAGTTCAAACTAAACGCCTATCTGTACGGCCCCAAGGACGATCCTTACCACAGCTCACCCAACTGGCGGCAACCTTATCCCGAGAAGGAGGCGAAAAACATCCGGGAACTCATAGAAGCCTGCAACCGCAACCGGGTGGACTTCGTATGGGCCATACATCCGGGCAAGGACATCCGGTGGAACGAAGAGGACTACCAAAACCTGGTGCACAAGTTCGATCTGATGTATGCCTTGGGTGTGCGCCACTTCGCCGTATTTTTCGATGACATTTCGGGCGAGGGTACGAATCCCGAGAAACAGGTGGAGCTGCTCAACCGGCTGACAGACGATTTCGTGAAGGCCAAGGGTGACGTGTCTCCGCTCACAGTGTGCCCAACCGACTATTCAAAGATCTGGGCCAATCCTGCGCCCGACGGCCCTCTCTCTATCTACGGACGAAAGCTGTACCCGGAGATCAAGGTGTTCTGGACGGGCGATGTCGTGTGCAGTGACCTGACCAAGAGTACCACAGAGTGGGTCAATTCGCGCATTCAGCGTCCCGACTATTTCTGGTGGAACTATCCGGTGACAGACTATGCCCGCAACTTCCTCCTGCAAGGCCCCGTCTACGGCTTGGACACCTCACTGACCTCACAGGATGTGTGCGGCATTGTGAGCAATCCGATGGAACATGGGGAGGCTTCCAAGCTGGCGCTTTATGGCCTGGCCGACTACACCTGGAACATATCTGCCTATAATGCCATCGACAGTTGGGAACGCAGTTTGGTGCGGCTGATGCCCAAGGCAGCTGAAGCCTATCGTACCTTTGCCATTCATTCCTGCGACACAGAGACGGGATACCGCCGCGATGAGTCGTGGGAGACGAAGACCTTCCGTCTGGCGGACTGGAACGAGGCTTCCGCCCGTTCGCTCGAAGCCGAATATGCCAAGATGGAGGCTGCTCCCGCACAGATAGAGGCAGGGTGTGACAACGCTGCCCTGCTGGGTGAGATTAAGCCCTGGCTGCAGGAACTGGGCAAGCTGGGCATCCGGGGACGCGGGGCTGTTGAGCTGGGACGGCTGTTTGTGGCCGGCCAGTCGGACTCCGTATGCTGGAGCAAGTACGTGGCCAACCTCATGACCCGCGAAGACCGTAAGAGCTATGAGGATCATAAGGTGGGAACGTTGAAAATGCAGCCGTTCTATGACAATCTGATGGATGACATGGGACATCTGCTGCTCACCCGTATGGCCGGGCAGGAAGCGGCGGACTACAAGGGCATCAGCTCCTTTGGCAATTCGGGGGCGATACAGACCAAGCTGATGTTTGACAATGACTCCACCACTTATTATACATCGGGCATGTCGCAAAGGAACGGCAGTTGGATCGGCGTAGACTTGCGCGATGTACGCGATGTGACGGAAGTGAACATCCTGCAAGGCCGCAACTCCACCGATGACGTGGACTATCTGGACCACGCCGTGTTGGAATGTTCTGCGGATGGCCGCAATTGGCACACGTTGATCGCGGAGCTGAACAAGCAGTATGTGATCAGCTGGAAGGGAGAGGCGGTGAAGGCGCGTTACGTGCGCCTGCGCCGTTTGGACTCCAAGAAGACGAACTATGCCTCCGTGCGCACCTTTGAAGTGAACCCTCTCCGGGCCTGTTGCTTGGGGATCGGACTGGAGGCAGACCGTGCCGATGAGGTGGTGAGGGCTTTCGACTTGAATCCGGGTACGTTTTATACCTGCAAGGGGCAGGTATCCTTTGACGTAACGGACGGCACGAAATCCTGCATCATTCTGTCCGGTGCAGCCGGTACACCTTTCAACTGCCGGCAGCTGGATGCCAAGGGACGTTTGGTAGCGCAGTGTGAAGTCAGCTCTCCCTATGCGCGGGTCAGCATAGCCGGCAAGAAGGTCAAGCGGCTGGTCATCGAAGGCAATGTGAACCTGTATGAGATCATTCGTTTGAAATAAAGCTTGACAGGGCTATTTTCCCATACACAAGAGACAGCGGACACTCCTCACGATGAGGGGTGTCCGCTGCTTTTTCCATATGAGAGAGCTATTGTAATTCCCCGTATGTGGGGATGTCAGTCAAGTAGTTCACGTTTTGGGTGAGGTAGTCGATGTGACAGCAGTAGTGTTCCACTCCGTTGCTGACGATCAGATAGTCCGCCCTCAGCACGCTGTTGTAGGAATATATTTGCTGGAATACGGCTTGCGTGATGGGGATGGAGGGCGCCTTGTATTCCATGATGATGCGTGGCCGCCCGCCATGACGGTCGTATAGCACACTGTCGCATCGGCGGCTCACTCCGCCGACCTGGATAGTCACCTCATTGGCCAGCAATGCGGCGGGATAGCCCTTGTGGCCGACCATAAAGTGCGTGAAATGCTGCCTGACCCATTCTTCCGGAGTCAGGCGTATGTAGCGGCGGCGCAGAAAGTCAAATATATCCGTGTGCCCGTTTGTCTGCCGTGTCTTGACAGGAAACGCCGGGAGGTTTAGTGCTTGCATTTTTCAGAACTCGAATCTTGGGAGGGGGATGCCTGTTGCGGCATTCCGCATGTGGGGGAACGACTTATGACGCTTGCTTGGGCGGGTTTATGACACCGCTTCCCTTCTTTCCGGATCTATAATAGAGATTCAGCATGATGGGGCAGAATCTGTTGATGACAAGGGTGGCAGCGTAGGCTATGGCCAGGGCAATGAGGGCGATGATGAAGGTGGCCAAGTAACTGTCGGTGGTTGCTACTTTGTAGAAGATGGCGGCGGCGAAGAAGGGGCATGCGCCGCTCAGAAAGTAAAATGGCAAAGAGTATTTGCCTATATAATTGACGGGAGGCCACAACGGCATCAATCTGACCAGAAGCAGGATGAAGCAGATGCCAGTCAGGTTTTCGAGCAGGCCCAGGGGGATGCTTTCATAACGTACGATGCCTATGGAGGGAGTATACCGGAAAGTGTGGTAGTCAAAGAGCATGATGGCCATGTATGCAGCGAAGGCGAGGATGCAGTATCTCCATTTGACAAGCCATTCCAGCTTGTCTTGGTAAAACCTGTACCAGCCTCCGATGGACATAAAGAAAATGCCCATCATGCCGGACTTGTAATACCAGGGTTGTGGGGATGGGAAATATTTGTTGATGACCAGGGCTGACGTGAAAGTCACAATGCCCAAGAGCAGATACCACCTTGTGTCTTTGATGACAGAAGAGGCCAGAATGATGATCAGTTCCGCCACGATGAGTGCGGCAACGAACCATGATGCCGTGCCGCCAAATACGTCTGTAAAGTAGGATGAGATGTCCGTGTCCATTCCATGCCGTATCATCTTGGGAAACCATATTAAGGAGGTGAACACAAAATAGGGCCATACCATTTTGGAGAGAATGGATCTCAGCTTGTGCTTCACGTTGATGCGTTGGCCGGGCACGAGCATCAGATACCCGGATATGAAGAAGAAGAACGACAGGAAGAATGGGCTGAAGAAGTAGCTGTACCCCAAATTGTTCTTGCAGCAAAATTCGGAATGGAAGAAGTACACTAAGATCATGCAGACGGCCCTGCCCGTATTGATCCATGGAATTTGTTTGTTCATTGGGGATGTGTGTATTTACAGAAGACAGACTGCACCTTGGCCATTCAAGCAGGCTTGATTGCGCTCGGTTTGCACTATCTTTGCAGGTAACTTAGCCCGTCTTTTCTGTCGGGCACAAAAGTACTAATAAAAAGCTATGATGACAAAGGAAGAAATCACCGGCAACTGGCTGATGCGGTATACCAAGATGAAGCTGGAGGATTTTGGCGAGCACATACTGCTGACCAACTTCAATAATTACGTGGATATCTTTTGTGAGCAAATGGGGATTAGCCCTGTAGGGTTCTCCGCCAACATGCGTACGGCGACCGCCGGAGGCATCACGATGATCAACTTTGGCATCGGAAGTCCCAATGCGGCCCTTATTATGGACTTGCTGGGCACGATCAAGCCGAAAGCCTGTCTCTTTCTTGGCAAATGCGGCGGCATATCCGACAAGACACGTCTGGGCGATTACATCCTGCCGCTGGCGGGGATACGCGGCGAGGGAACATCGAACGACTATTTCCCGCCCGAAGTGCCTGCGCTCCCGGCTTTCATGCTGCAGCGCGCCGTGTCTACGGCTCTGCGCGACAATCACCATGACTATTGGACAGGAACGGTGTATACGACCAACCGCCGTGTGTGGGAGCATGACGAGCGCTTCAAGGAATACCTGCGCGAGACCCGTGCCATGGCTGTCGACATGGAGACGGCTACGCTGTTCTCCTGTGGGTTCTACAACCACATCCCGACGGGTGCCCTGTTGTTGGTGTCAGACAATCCGATGAACCCCGATGGCGTGAAGACTGAAGAGAGCGACAACCGCGTCACGCATGACTATGCCGCCACGCACGTGCGCATCGGCATAGAGAGTATGAAATTGATTATTGGCGAGCGGAAGACTGTACGGCACTTAAAGTACGACTGGTGATGGCTGCTGTTCAGAGATCCTATTCGAGGAAGCCTGCCGGCATCACACACGAGCAGATCATACGTGACGTACGGGCGGGCGACATCAAACCCGTCTATTACTTGATGGGAGAGGAGAGCTACTACATAGACCGTGTGGCTGATTTCATCGCCGACTCGGTATTGGCTCCGGAGGAACGGGATTTTAATCTGGTCACTTATTTTGGTTCGGAGGTGGATGTGGACACCATCATCACTGCTGCCAAGGCTTTCCCCATGGGAGCTGCGCACACGGTCATCATGGTGAAGGAGGCGCAGAACCTGAAACGTTTGGAGCGTCTGGAACTGTACCTGCGGCAGGTGCAGCCCTCGACCGTGCTGATCTTCTGTCATAAGAACGGAACGCTTGACCGCAGGCTGAAAGTGGCAGCGCTCATCTCCAAGGTGGGGGTGCTCTATGAGTCTAAGAAACTCTACGACAACCAACTGCCCACCTTCGTGCGAGACTATCTGAAGCGGCGGCGCGTGGCGGTTGCTCCCGGTGCGGCGGAGATGATGGCAGAATTGGTGGGGGCTGATCTGAACCGCCTCGCTTCCGAACTCGACAAACTTGTTCTGGCCTTGCCGTCAGGCGTGAAAACAGTAACACCCGAACTCGTCCGGCAACAAATCGGCCTCACCCGAAATTTCAATATTTTCGAACTGCAGGACGCTTTGGGCAACAAGGACGTATTAAAGGCCAATCAAATCATGAAATATTTTGACAGTAATCCGAAGGAGAATCCCATACAAATGGTACTTCCTGCACTGTTCCGTTTTTTTTCGAATCTGATGCTGGCCTTTTATGCGCCTCAAAAGACGGAGGCTGGCGTGGCGGCATGGCTGGGTATGACTGAATGGCAGGTACGCAAGAATGTGCTTCCGGCGATGAGGCTTTACACCGGAGTAAAAGTGATGGGAATTCTGTCAGAGATCAGGCGGACGGACGCGAGGTCGAAGGGGGTAGGAAACCCATCCATCAGCAATGGCGACCTGATGAAGGAGCTGTTGTTCTATATCTTGCATTGATCCGTTCGGAGTTTGATTTTCTTGTTTCCTCATCGGATTGGTGAAAAGCGGTCCGCAGTATGAAACCATACTGCGGACCGCTTTTCGTGTATGCTTCGGATGATGCGGAGAGAGAGTCGGATTCTGTGGGGCAGATGGGGGGACGTCATACAAGGGGGGAGAGGGTTCAATCCTTTGGACGCGTGGTTTCAGCTTATTGGAAAGTTCGTCAATTTTTCTTGTTCGCTGAGCAATCCTTATATATGTACTACGTTCCTGAATCAATAGTATAATCATCGTGATATAGCGTTCTTTGTATGCAGGTCTGCGTTTCCCAACTGTACTTTCCAGATACCTTTTGCGGCAGTCCGCATGTGCTTGAATGTGCCTGAGGACAGAGACAAGGCCGCAAAAATGTAAAATTCAGGATTCTAAGTAGGACGGATAGGGGTGAATCAGTACAAATAGCGTATGATTGATATATTCAGATGTCAATTACAGAGGATTCCAATAGCTGGCTTCCTATTTTGAGATATGGAGGCACATAAGTGAAATGTTGCTTAACTGACTGATAATCATGGAGAAACTGGCAAATGTAAAGCTGGTGGCTGAAGTCTGTGCGCTCAATCCCTAAACGTATAGGAATTGACGTATTCGTGGGGAGGAGGCCCTGTTTGACGGTCGGATTCCTTACATAATAGGAAAAACAAGAAATAGTATTTGCCGATTTGGATTTGTATATTGTAAATCCATAAACGCTTTCAGCTATTTGTGATTTTGTTTTGTGAATAGCAATGGTAGGTCAAGGATGTGCTCTACATATAGAAATTCGAAATTGCGAAGCTGATATCGTTTTGTGAATTGATAAATATACACTATGGAGTAGTATGCAGAAACACGTGTAAACCACAATAAAAACGTTTGTATTCATGCTTTTATGTAATACATGTCGGTGTATGATAGCATATTGCACCTTTTCGGACGGGAAAACCTGAAAATTCCCACTTGATTCCATTGTACATGAGCTATTTGGACGATACTGATGAATATAGGCTTTGAGTGTTTTTCGCAGATTTTGATTTGTAAATACGAAAGTTTCTGGTTCGTTCCCCTTTCGCGCGTAATTGGGATTTACCAATGTAAATCACAAGAGCTGAACTTGGTTTGCAAAAAGGAGAATCGCAAGTTTTTGTATGTAAATTTGTTGTTGTACTTTTGTAAATGCTTAAGTGGGGCTGTTGAACCCCGTTTCGAGGGTGGTTGCAGCAGGTGTCAGTGTATTCATACTTGCTTGAAGGCATCTCCATGGCCCTTTCTTGTACAGCGCCGTATGAGATTCATGCATGGAATATGTGCCGGCTGGCAGGTTGGGGCGGAGATCTGACAGTACCTCAAAGTATCAGTCATTGCTTGAAGATACAGGTGATAGAATTGTTCTATTTTTCCTGATCATTCATGTTCGTTTGATTACATACCGGGCTTGAATCTTGAGTCCTATTTATATTACGATCTAAAAATGAAAGAGAGAATACGAAGTGTGATGGAGTATGCAGGAATGACGCAGCAGGAGTTTGCCCTGCGTTTGGGCATCTCTCCGGCGACCTTGTCAAGTATTTTTACGGGGCGTACGAATCCCAGCCAAAAACAGGTGTTGGCCATCCATGAGGCTTTCCCCGAAATCAACATCAGCTGGCTGATGTTTGGCGAGGGCGAGATGATTGTTGCCAAGCGAGTTATGGAAAATGCTGAAGCGGTATCTGCTGCTAACGTGGTGCAGGGTTCAGAGGCGGCGGCCGCTACGGGTGGTGGTGAGTCTGAGGCACGTTATCAAGGTATGCCCGCCACATCTCTTTTTGATGCGGAGACTTCATCTGAGCCTGTGGATGGGGCTGTACGGCCACGGAGTCCCTATGCTGTAAGACGCGAATCCAATTCGGCACGAAACAATCCTGCATCGCTCCCTAATATGGCAACAAATTTTGACAAACGGGAGCGTAAGATCAAGGAGATCCGGGTCTTTTTCGATGACGGTACCTATGAGGCTTTTGTACCTTCGAACAAATAAACGTGATAAGACGGATCGGGAACGGGCTGCACTTCAGCCATGGAGCGGGCTTCATTGCGTTCGGTTTGCACTATCTTTTGATAAGATAGGCTGCACCCCGGCCATGGAGCAAGCTTCATTGCGTTCGGTTTGCACTATCTTTATAGAAGATAGGCTGCACCTCAGCCATGAAGCAAGCTTCATTGCGTTCGGTTTGCACTATCTTTGCAGTATGTACACGAGTTATATCAATGAGACGCTGCATCCGCGGCAGACAGAGCCGTACAAAGTACTGGATCTCTTCGCAGGTTGCGGAGGGCTGTCCTTGGGGTTTGAAGCTGCGGGTTTTGAGACCGTGGGCTACGAAATGGACGAGTCCGCGGCAGCAACCTACAACAGAAACTTGCAGGGTTCCTGTCATGTGCAGAAGCTTGAAGCGGGGTTTAAATTTCCCGGGGCGGACATCGTCATAGGCGGTCCTCCCTGCCAGCCGTTCAGTGTATTTGGCAAGCAAAAAGGCATGGAAGACGCAAGAGACGGTTTTCCGATCTTCATAGATGCGGTGCGGCAGTTGCAACCCAGGGTATTCCTGTTTGAGAATGTCCGGAATTTGGCTTACTCTCACCGCTGGTATTTCGACTTGATTCGGGAGGCTCTTTCCGAATTAGGCTATCTGATCACTTTCAGATGCCTGAATGCAGTCAACTATGGCGTGCCGCAAAACCGTGAAAGGATGATTGTTGTCGGCCACAGGGCATCGTTCCGTTTTCCTATGGTGAAGAAGGCCAAAGTGACGGTAGGAGAGGCCATCGGCGATTTGATCGATGAGGTTCGGGACGAGAGCAAGATTCTCACTTCACGGCAGGACGAGTATATCGCCGTGTATGAGAGGAAATCTTCGTGTGTGAACCCCCGAGACTTGTATACAGACCGGCCGGCTCGTACGCTGACTTGCCGTAACTTGGCCGGCTGTACGAGCGATATGCAACGGGTGAGGCTTCAGGACGGCCGTCGCCGCCGGTTGGTGGTGCGTGAGGCTGCCCGGCTTCAGAGTTTTCCGGACTGGTTTGAGTTTGAGGGCACCGAGACCCGTCAGTTCTATCAAATCGGCAATGCCGTTCCGCCGCTGTTGGCCTACCAACTGGCCTTGCAGGTGAAAGAGACCTGTGCGTTGCCTATGCTTAACTGTGAGGAGATTAAGGCAAACATGTCATCCGTGACTTTGTTTCATTAAATTTGTGCTGAATCGTATTTGTTTGGCTGCTGTTATTACAATTTGTATCGTTTAATTTTCGTTTAGCCGTGGAAATAGAGTTGAAGGGAAACAAGGATCCTGCTGTCAAGGATTTGATTTTTAAAATGTTAGATATTCTTGGTGAAGTTGGGATACCTCTGAATGCCACTCATAGAAGGCTCGAGAGAATGTCAATGGCCTGCTTGGCTGTTGGGCATATAAAGCATAGCCTTCATGAGGCAAGGTCTACAGATGACAATTCCTTTATGACCACAAGGGAGATCATTGCTTATGAGAATAAAAATTTTGGAGAGAAAATTTCTTTGGGGTCATATGATGATATAAGGAGGAAGGATCTACTTTTACTAGTTCAAGCTGGAATTGTTGTCAATTCATCCTCGCTTGATTTGCAAGCGACCAATAATCCTACAAGAGGATATGCATTAAATCCATTATTTGCAGAATTGTTAATTTGTTATGGTATACCTGAATGGCAGAACAGGGTTGAAGCCTATAAACAAAAGGTCAAACTCCTGAATGAAGGTTTACAAAAAAGACGAGATATGGAACGAGTCCCCGTTCGGTTACCTTCAGGAATGGACTTATTGCTTTCTTTTGGAGAGCATAATTTACTTCAAAAGAAAATAGTGGAAGAGTTTTTACCAAGATTTGGAATGGGAGCAGAGATTCTATATATAGGTGATACATCTGATAAATATCTTTATATGAATAAGAATATGTTGCAGAAAATCCATTTTTTCACGTTGCAACATGATGAATTGCCCGATATTGTGGCTTATAGTCAGCGAAAGAATCTGCTATTTTTGATTGAGGCTGTACATAGTACTGGTCCAATGAGCGATGTGCGTGTGCTGAAGTTGAAACGGCAGCTGACAGAGTGTACGGCATATCCCATTTTCGTTACTGCATTTATAGATAAGAAGATTTTTAGAAAGTGGGTGATGGAGATTGCTTGGGAGTCGGAAGTTTGGATTGCAGACAACCCCGACCACATGGTTCATTTTAATGGTAATAAGTTTTTGGATCTGTATAAATAGAAGATTTCTAATGTTTTACTGGTAGGCAAGAATATTATAAATATGCTTTTTTAAGACAAAACGTTGCCTAAAAGATATAGGAACTATGCAATCATGGAATTATGCCCAGCCGGTGCGCATACTGTTTGGAGCCGGCAGGATAAAGGAACTCCCGGCAGAGGTCAAGGCGCTGGGAGGACGGCGGGGTGTGCTCGTCACATCCCCCTCGTTTGTGCGGCGCGGGATCGCCTCGCAGCTGGTGGCTGATAGTGGCGGACTGTTGGTGGCGACATACAGCAGTGTGTCGCCTAATCCGGATGTAAGTGAGTGTAACGCTTGTTGTGAGGTGATCAAACGGGAAAAGGCAGACTTTGTTGTAGCGATGGGCGGTGGAAGTGTACTTGACTGTGCCAAGGCCGCTGCTACTTTTGCACTCACCACCGTGTCGTCACATGATTACCTGACGGGAGCACAGCCCATTCCCCAAAAGCATCTGCCCTTGATAGCTGTGCCCACCACGTCGGGAACTGGAAGCGAGATTACTTGCGTATCAGTGTTGTCGGACCATGCATATGGTCTGAAGGCCCCGCTCGTATCTGATGGCTTCTATCCCACATTGGCGTTGGTGGATTCGGAGTTGACGCTCACCGTGCCGCCACACTTGACGGCCTGTACGGGTTTTGATGTGCTCTGCCATGCCACGGAGGCCTATTGGAGTCGGTGGCACCAGCCCATTTGCGATGCGCTTGCCGTACATGCCGCCCGTCTGGTACTGGAGCATCTGGCCGTGGCTGTAACGGACGGGATGGACCGTTCCGCCCGCGATGCCATGTCTGAGGCATCTGTCATTGCCGGCCTGTCTTTCACTCTGCCCAAGACCACATCCCCGCATGCCTGTTCCTATGCGTTGACACGTTTGCTTGGCATCCCTCACGGTGAGGCATGTGCGTTGACTATCGACTATTTTATGAGGTTGAATTTGGACAAGGGATGTGGGCGCATAAACGATTTTGCCCATTTGCTGGGATATGCAGACGGCTACGCGCTGGCTGATGCCTATACAGAATTGAAACGACAGACCGGGGTGAGAGGCGATCTTCGCTCCTTCGCTCTGACTGATGCGCAAATTAAAGAATTGGTGAAGGCAAGCCAGCATCCCAACTTAAAAAACAATCCAGTGGAGATCACTCCAGACCTGCTTCGTGCCATGTATCGTTCCTTGCGGTAGGTGAGGGCGGCATATCGCGTTGGATTTTCAGAAGAACAGGTCAAGTATGAGAGGCAGGTGGTCGCTGTAGCCACCTTGATAAAACGTTCCTAAGTAAGTGCGGTAAGGGCGTACCCCCTTGCCGCTTTTTTCTTTCTGTAATAGGAATGGGAAGTCTGCGATGCGACAATAAGTTGGAGAGGTGTGCAGCGCATTCGGGCAGATGGAGGTGTGGAGAAGCAGGCCGTTGACAATGAAATGGTCGAGCCTGTTCCACTCGCCTTGGTACTTGTAAGTGCCCCTGATTCCGTCAGCTCCTTGGGCCTGATGGCTTAACAGGTACAAGGCATCATTGTGTGGAGGTGTCCCATCGGGTGGTCTCACGCCCAGTTCCTGCCGCAGACAGCTTTCGGGATACCAAGCATTGAAATCCCCCGTGATTACGATGGCTGCCCGTTCGCGCAGTCCCGTCAGGCTGTCGCAGAAAGCTCTCAGCCGTTTTCCTGCCGAGTTGCGATGCCTTATGGATGCCCTTCCGCCGCGGCGGCTCGGCCAATGGCAGACGATGATGTCAAGCGTGTCGCCAGTCACCAGCTCCCCGGCTACATGCAAGGCATCGCGGGTAGGGTGCTGCCGATTGCCGGGAGGCGTAAACCTGATGGAAGAATGGCTGATGGGGTTGAAACGAGCCGGTTGGTAGAGCAGGGCTACGCGCATGCCCCGTACATCGGCTGTGGTGGCTGTCATATAGTCATATCCCAACCGCCTGAGCCGGGTACGGCGGGTCAGATCGTACACCACGCTGTCGTTCTCAATTTCGACAAGTGCCACGAGATCAACGGGAACATGTCCGCCTGCTGCTGCAATCACACGGGCCAGACGGCCTAATTTGCCCCAATAGCGTGGGGCATTCCATCGCTGGATGCCTGTGGGGGTGAAATCCTCATCCTGTAGGCCGGATGCATGGAGGGTGTCGAAGAGATTCTCTACATTATATTCCATGATTCTCAGCCGTTGCTGCCCATAAAGGCAACAGCCTGCGATAGTGATGACCAGCAGCAAGAGAATCCGTCTATTCATGGTGGTAAGGCTCTCCTCGCAGGATGGTCATGGCACGGTACAGCTGCTCCACAAAGAAGAGGCGTACCATTTGGTGGGAGAAGGTCATGCGTGACAAGGACACTTTTTCCTTGGCCGCACGGTAGACTGCGTTGGAAAAGCCGTAGGGGCCGCCTACGATAAAAACAAGTCTTCTAAAGCCCATGGTCTGTTTCTTTTCCACGTAGTGGGCAAATTCCACCGACCGCATTTCCGTTCCTCCTTCATCGAGCAGTATGGGGTAGTCTCCGTCATGCAGCTGTTTGAGCAAGAGATCCCCCTCCCGCTCTTTCTGCAACTCGGGAGTAAGGGCTTTCGTGTTTTTCAGTTCGGGAATCACTTCCATGCTGAAAGGCAGGTAGTGGCCGATGCGTTTGGCATAGTCGCCGATCAGTGCCGACAGTGTTTTCTCCACTGTACGGCCTATAACAAGGAACAGTATCTTCATGATTTCGCGAAGATAAACTATTATCCCAAGGCTTTCGCAGTATGCAGGCTCTTTTTTCGAAAGTGTTTATAAGCTTGCTCCCCTTCACTATAAAAAACGGTGCGCCACCTGCTTCTTACAGCGGGGCGCACCTTGCGTCAGTTAGGTATCAGCCCGAACCTTCTCTTGCCTGTCTTATGCGGAAGGCGAGTACGGGGCTAAGCTTTGTTTTTTTAATAATACAGGAACGGGTCATCGCCTGCCAGACGGTGTTCCACATAGTTCCAATCTATCAGGTTCCAAAAGTTTTCGACATATTCAGCGCGGCGGTTCTGGTAGTCCAGGTAGTAGGCATGTTCCCATACGTCAATGCACATGAGGGGGCGCATGCCCTTGGTCATGGGATTGCCGGCGTTAGGCTCGCTTACGATTTGCAGTTCATGCATTTCGTCTTGCGCCAAGAAGACCCATCCTGAACCGAACAGACCGACTGCGGCCTTCGTGAACTCTTCCTTGAATTTTTCGAAGCTGCCCCATCTGGCGGCGATAGCTTGGCTGATAGAAGAGCCTAACAAGGTGGGGGTTGGCGACAGCGTCCTGAAGAAGAGAATGTGATTCCACGCCTGTGCCGCGTTGTTGTACACGGCTCCGTCCGTACTTTTGATGATGTCTTTCAAGTGCATATCCTCATAGGGAGTGCCTTGGACAAGCTTGTTAATATTGTCTATGTATGTTTGCAGGTGTTTGCCAAAATGGAATTTAATCGTCTCCTCGCTCATGCGGGGTGCCAGTGCGTTGGCGGCGTACGGCAGTTTGGGCATTTGGTGTGTCATAAGCTAAGGTTTTAGCAGTGTGTTCATTATTGCTTTTGTAGCGTTTGCAATATCGTAAATGTTTTTCGTGCCGACAAATATTCTGTCCCTAATTCGCCGAATTTAGGCTTTCTCAGTTCTTCAAAACACTTATTCTGTTCGGTTTGCCAAATATGTGTTACAGTCTGTCGCTGGACTTGGACCGCAGGCAGATATCTTCAATTATTTAGGCGGGGGAAACTTTGGCATCCTTTATTTGGTACATGTTGTCAAATCTATGCTTCCATTTGTTATCGGCGATGCCAATCTGTAAGCCGTAGAACCGCGTACCTTCTTCGTGCAGTCGTTCCATGGTCATCAAGAAGGATGCTTGTGGAACTGGTATGCGGAAGTCCGTAATCCACAATACATCCGCACCTGTATAATGTGGATTGTGCGAGATAATTTGTTCCATTAAGGTAATCATAGGGCGGGCATCTGTTCCCCCTTGCGCCCGTTGAGTGAAAAATCGGAGCAGCAAGGTGCGGTCGCGCAATACATCGATTGGGTGCGCCCCGCTTCCGAAGGCGATCAACAGACAGTCGCGCCGCTGCCTGTCTGCGAGTTCCGTCAAGCGCATCATGAGTGACAAGGCTATTTGCATCGGCTCTCCCTGCATGCTTCCCGAAGTGTCACAGCAGACGATCATAGGCCCTTTGGGGCGTGCCGTTTTCATTTGCAGGCTGCGGGCGGCGGTGGATTGGCTACTGTAGCTGTCAAAGACCGTCAGATTCGAGGAGACGTATTTCTTCAAGAAGATATTTTCCATCTGCGGGTCAAGAAAGGCTGCGAGTTCAGAAGGGAGCAATGCCCCCCATTCCCGCCCCAGACTGACGCCAATGATGTCCGAGTGTGAAGCGGTGGGGAGATGGCAGTCTTTTCCGAAGGATGTGCCAATGCGCCTGTTTCCTTGCGGATCAGGTATTCTCCCCATGCGGTTGGCTACCTCTACGAGTATGGGATAGCGCCGTTGCAGCAGGGTGACACGTGCCATCCGCTCATATTCGATTGCATTCCATCGTCCCCCCATCAGTCCCCAGCCTTGTAAGAATTCATCCTCATTCGTTCCGTGTGTTGCAATATAGTCCGGGATGGCTTGTAGGTTGTTGCGCACCAGGTGTCTGTGAGGTATACTCCGCTCCTTGACGAACTCCCGTGTTTGTCTATTCAACCGTCTACTGAGGCAGTCAGACCATTCATTGAGGAAATAATGCCATTCTGTGTCATCACACTGCTTTCCCTTATCTCCAAATTTATGGTCGAAGAATCCACGTTCAAAGCCATCGGCTCTTTCTTCTCTGTCAGCCATGTCCACCAAGGCACGCCATCCGCTGTTACGTCTTATCAAGCTCCAGTCGTAAGCTTCCCGGATCTTTTCATGTTCGGATTTGGTGCGTTGCAGGCGGTATCGGGCTTTTTCGAGGCAAAGCGTGATGAACTGCATCATGGAATCCGTAAAGATGCGCTCACACAGTTTGTTGCTGAATATGGTTTTCTGCACATCGGGGTCATACATGGTGTCAGCAATGTAGTTTGCCAAAGGGTCTCCTATGCATAGTGTCAGGTCTGGCAGTTCGCCCGCATTCACAAAGCGGGTTAGCATCTGTTGATAGAAATAGGAATCCATGTGCATACTTTTACGCTTCATCGTACAAGAGTCTGCACAGATCTGCTCTTATCAGGGCTATTTGCTTATAGTCTCTCTGTAGGTGTTCTGACACAAGTTGGCGGTCCTCAGCCGAAGCGAAGAGGTTCTCGTCCAACCTGGTTCGCAGGCTGTCCAGTGCTTCACACAATTGCTCGATTTCGGTTTCATAATCATGTTCATTGGGAGTCCCAGTTGCCTGTGCAGGTTGCGAGCTCATCGGAAAATGGCTGTGCATTTCGCTTCCTTCCACCTTGCCCGTAGCAGGATTGAGCACTGCTGCTCCTTTATGCCGCATGGAATAACGTACACCATTGAGATAGATGGTTCCTGTGCCTCGTGATAGGGTTATGCCCTCTGCGCCGTTCTCTATAGCTGAGAGATCCCGTTTGGGGTCCTGGTATCCTCTTACTATCCGCCTTTTAGGGTCTGACGGATCCGTGTAAATGACTCCCCGCTTGGCCAAGTCTGCATTTTTGTATCCGGGTACATAGGGAGCCAGTCTTTTGTAGTCAGTGATGGGAATAAGTGTATGCCCTGTGCCATGATTGTCTATCTGGTAGAAAAGTCCATCTACTACAGCCAGTTCGTCATCGCGGTGGTCGTTTTCAAGTTTCGATTTTTTGAGGGCGTTTTCTGTCCGCTTCGTTCTCAAAAGCGTTTTGATGGTTTGCCCCAAGTTCTCTATTTGCTGAATGGCGGGTGTGAAGATGGCTTCTATGACGATGTCATTTACTTTGCTGCGTTCCTCGGGTTCATTCCACAGGCAGTGGTGCATGGGGAGCAGATCCTCAATATCAGCCCTTGTACGTCCTTGCAGGTAGGCGGAAGTGCGCAGCAAGTTCATAATGTGTTTCCAGCGACGGTCGCTTATGTAGATGCTTCGGGTAAGGTCATTATTTTCCAACTCTACATGTTGCAGGCGCTTGTGAATGTATGTGACGGCCTCCAGCAGTGGGTCAGAAAGATTCAATTGGGCTGCTTCAGACATCCACGAGGCATATTCTTCGTTGGTGATGGCTTCTGTGGCTTCGTCCTGCCGGCAAATATCGGAGGTGTCTGTGAGCATCTGTCTGAATATATCCTCTGACTGTATGTTCCTGCAAATGAGTCGGATCAGAAAGCGATCCCAAAGCGCTTCGAGTCCCTCGCCTTTGGCGGGGAGCTCGTTGGAGGCTGCTATGAGCAACTTGAGTGGGAGATGTACCTCTTTTTCTCCATTTCTGAAGAGCTTCTCATTCATGGCGGTCAGCAGGGTATTCTGTATGGCCGGCCCCGCCTTCCAGATCTCGTCAAGGAATACCACATCAGCCGTGGGCAGATAGCCGTCTGTTGCCCGTTCGTAGGTGTCGCTCTCTTTCAGGCGGGCAATACTCACCGGACCGAACAATTCGTCGGGCGTAGAAAAGCGGGACATCAGATATTCAAAGGATCGTGCTTGTTTGAAGGCTCCCTTCATCCTGCGGGCTACCATGGATTTGGCCACTCCCGGAGGCCCGAGCAGCAGGACGTTTTCACCGGAAAGGGCGGCGAGTAGTGCTAAGGCGACTTCAGCCTCTTTTTCATAAATACCGGCTTGTAGGTGTGTCAGGAGGGTACGTATACGTGATTGTAAATCTTTCATTGCTCTTTTTGTGTCTGTGCGAAGTTAGGCATTTCTCATGACAGACACGGCCGCTCCAATGTCTCTATCCCCTTCTTCAGGACTGTGAAGAGGGTGTGAGGGAATGCGTGGATAAGGTGCGAGATCATATTTTCCGATAAAAAAATTGCGCAATATGGCCTTTTGTTACAGCGAATGTTTACCTTTGCGACTGACATATATGTAAAACTAATAAGTAAAAACATTAAACATATTGATAGTCAGTTATGAAAAGTGCAAATGAACAAGCCGATGAAATGGAGGTACGTATCGTGGAAGCGGCCAAGGATTTGTTTACTGAAAGAGGATTCGTTGAGACCAGCATGGGTGACATTGCCGCACGTGTGGGAGTTAACCGGCCAGCCATCAACTATTATTTTCGGACGAAGGAACGCCTTTTTGAAGCGTCGCTTGGAAGCATTGTGCGGACATTTGCGCCTCACGTGGTGGGGGTGATCCTGCAACAGGACAGGTCGGTCTCAGAGCGGGTAGAATTGTTGGTTGGTTTGTATTTCAGGGTGTTTGCGGAGCATCCGTCGCTACCCTTCTTCATGTTGCGTGAGGTGAATCGCAATTGCCCGCTTTTGCTCAAAACCATTGCAGGGTTGGGGCTGTTGGAGAATGTGCGCGAGGTGAGTGCAAGTTTGGAAGCGGAAATGGCCTCCGGCCGTGTGCGGCGTATGTCTATGCGCGTAATGTTACTCACTTTTGTGAGCCTGATTACCATGCCTTTCAATGCGCGCCCATTGATTGAGAATGCTCTGATTGATGATACAGAGGACTTCAGTGTCTTCCTTCAGGAATGGAGGTCCAACATCGTGGAGTTGATAACCCATATGCTCACTCCTCAAGTAACCGTTGACAGATGAAGATGGTACATTTATTTAAAAGCCTGTGCCTGTATTGTGCAGGCATGGTTTCCCTATCAGCCCTGCATGCGCAAAATACCATAGAGTCTTGCTATGAGGCGGCTATGTCCTATGCTCCGACAGCCCGGCAGTATCAGTTGGTGGAGCGTGCCAAGGGATATAATCTTGAAAATGCTGCTCGTGGCTGGTGGCCTCAGATACAGTTTGAAGCCAAGGCGCAAGTGCAGAGCGATGTGACGGAATTGCCCTTCGACTTGGGAAAGCTGGGTTTTTCGGGACTGGAGACGCCCCGGCTAAAGAAAGATCAGTATGCAGCAAGTCTGTCATTGCAGCAGCCTCTCTATGAAGGCGGGCAGGTGAAGGCGCAAAAGAAGGCAGTTTGGGCGAGTGCGGATGTGGAGGCGAGGCAGACAGATGTCGCTCTTTATGCCCTGCGCGAGCAAGTCAACCAATTGTTTTTTGGCATTTTGCTCACAAAAGAGCAGCTGCACATCAATGATTTGTTACGTGACAATCTGAAACTCAATTTGCAGCGGGCCGAAAGCATGCGGCGTGCCGGATTGGCGCATGATGCAGATGTGGACGTGATCCGTGTGGAGCAGCTTAACGCCCGTCAAGATTCGGTAAATTACCGTGCAACGCTTCGTGCGTACACGTCCATGCTGGCTCAGCTTACAGGGATGAGGCTGGATGAGTCTTCGGATTTTGTGAAGCCTGCTTTATCGATTTCACAACGGACGAATGGTGACCGGCGTCCGGAAATGGCGCTCTATGCGGCTCGTCTGCAACAGCTAAATATGTCACGCCAGCAACTCGATGCATCGCTTCGTCCGAGCCTGTCGTTTTTTGCTCAGGCAGGTTATGGCCGTCCCGGACTGAATATGCTGAAAGATGATTTCTCGCTTTATGGGGTAGCGGGTCTGAGGTTGACTTGGAACATCAGCCGTCTTTATACCCGCAAGCACGATATAGCCCTGCTTGACAATCAGAGAGAGCGCATACGCACAGATCAAGACGCCTTTCTTTATAACCAACGGATTGATGAGGCTGAGCGTTCAGCTTCGCTTACGCGTTATGACGAATTGGTTCGTCACGATGATGAGATAATCCGTCTTAGGGAGAATATCCGGAGAGCCTCCGAAGCACGTTTCGCAGGAGGGACATTGACGGCTACCGACTTGATGCGTGATGTCAACGATGAACAACAGGCGCGTCTGGCTCGTGCCCTGCATGAAATGCAGCGTCTGTTAGAAGCGTATAATCTTCGTTTTACGCGTGGTGAATAGATCGTGCCGTAGCGGGCGATTTCTTTAGCGTCACAGTTATTTTTTCCATCTTCAAATAATAAAGCTATGTATAAGATACAACAAATTATAATCATATTTTCGGCCATGATGCTGACTTCGTGTGCAACAGATAAAAATGACTACGATGCCACAGGCGTTTTTGAGGCAACGGAGGTGATAGTTTCAGCCCAGAGCCAAGGCGAACTGTTACAGATGAACTACGATGAGGGTGACACGGTCGTTTCCGGACAGCAGTTGGCTCTGGTAGATACCGTGCAATTGGTGCTTAAGCGCCAGCAATTGGTAGCAGGACTTTCATCTGTCGGCGCCCGTCATTATGATGTGGCACGGCAGGTGGCAGCTGTCAGGCAACAGCTGGCGACACAACGCAAAGAGCGGTCGCGCTTCGCCAAGCTGGTCAGTGAGCATGCAGCCAACCAAAAGCAGGTGGACGACATAGACGCTCAGATCGCCCTGCTTGAAAGACAACTGTCAGCCCAAACGGAAACGCTTGAAAATACGAATCGCAGTTTGAATGGAGACGCACAGAGCCTGGAGGCGCAGATAGCGCAGCTTGATGATCAGTTGCGCCGTTCGCACATATTGTCGCCTCTGGGCGGCACGGTATTGGCGAAATATGCAGAACAAGGTGAGCTGGCCACCAACGGGAGACAGCTTTACAAGCTGGCGGATATGCGGCATCTGTATCTGAGAGCTTACGTCTCCGCCCCTCAGTTGACAGCATTGCGCCTTGGACAGAAGGTGACGGTTTATGCGGATCAAGGCAAGAGCGGTCGAAAAGCGTATAGTGGGCGTATCACTTGGATTTCCGCTGAGGCGGAGTTTACTCCTAAAACGATTCAGACGCGCGATGAGCGGGCCAATCTGGTATATGCGGTCAAAGTAGCGGTCGAGAACGATGGACTTATCAAGTTGGGCATGTATGGAGAGTGTAAGTTTCAATAATCTGACTAAGCACTACGGGGCGGTAAGGGCGTTGAGGGGAGTTTCGCTCACAATCGATGACGGCGAGATGTTTGGCCTCATTGGTCCGGATGGTTCGGGCAAGACAACGCTGATGCGCATTCTTACCTCTCTGCTTTTGCCGGATAGTGGCAGTGCAACAGTGGCAGGACTTGATGTATGCCGTGATTATCGTAAGTTGCGTGGGTGCATAGGTTATATGCCCGGTCGTTTTTCCCTGTACGCCGATCTGACAGTAGAGGAGAATCTTCATTTCTTTGCTACGGTTTTTCAAACTTCGTTGTCTGAGAACTATTCTCTTGTGCGCGATATATACCAACAGCTTGAACCTTTTAAAGCGAGGCGCGCTGGAAAATTGTCTGGGGGGATGAAGCAAAAGCTGGCTTTGTGCTGTGCATTGATACACCGTCCCAAGGTGCTTTTCCTCGATGAGCCTACGACAGGAGTAGATGCTGTGAGCCGTCAAGAATTTTGGGAGATGCTTGCCCGTATACGGAAGGAGGGCATTACGGTTTTGGCCTCTACTCCATATATGGATGAGGCCACCCGCTGCGACCGTATAGCATTGATGGATAACGGCCGTTTCATGCAAGTCGATCCCCCCGCTGCTGTTGCCGCTTCATACCCGTACCCGCTTTGGGCTGTGCGTACATCAGAAATGCATCGTGTGCTGGCAGACCTTCGCGCCTATCCGGACACGCGTTCGGCTTTTAGTTTTGGCGACAGTGTACATGCAAGCTTCACCGTCCCGTTATCTCCCAAGAACTTGGAAGAGTATCTGCGTCTTCATGGACACCAATCTGTTGAGATAATCCGTATACGACCGTGTGTGGAAGATTGCTTTATCCTTCTGGCTTCCAAGTCTTGAGACTACATTTTAATATAATCGCCCGATACGGGCAATCATCAGACTAAATATTGTTTTATAATATGATGGTGATCCAAACTACCGATTTGACCAAGCGATTTGGCTCATTCACAGCAGTCAAAGGTATAAGTTTTAGTGTGGAGGATGGGGAGATCTTCGGTTTTCTGGGGGCGAACGGTGCAGGTAAGACTACTGCCATTCGAATGCTGTGCGGACTGAGTAAGCCTACGTCCGGAAAGGCCTTGGTGGCAGGTTATGATGTAGGAAAAAATCCCGATATGGTAAAGCGTAATATAGGTTATATGAGTCAGAAATTCTCGCTCTATGAAGATCTTACGGTACGCGAGAACTTGAAGTTGTTTGGTGGAATATATGGTATGAGCCGCCGTGACATCAGACTGAAGGGTGAGCACTTGCTTCATGAATTAAGTCTGGTGAGAAAAGGGGATACGCTAGTCGGGGCACTCCCTTTAGGTTGGAAGCAGAAGTTGGCGTTTTCTGTGGCAATATTCCATAATCCGAAGGTCGTGTTTTTGGATGAGCCGACAGGCGGAGTAGATCCGTTGACGCGGCGCCGTTTCTGGGAGAGCATATATGCCGCTGCCGAACAAGGAATCACGATATTTGTAACCACTCATTATATGGACGAAGCCGAGTATTGCGATCGTGTAAGCGTAATGGTCGATGGCGAGATACGGGCACTCGACACTCCGCGTAATTTACGCAAACAAATCGGTGTGGACAGTATGGACGACGTGTTCCGCGAACTTGTGAGATAGTGCCCCTTGCCCCTTGTAGCCTGCTTCACGAGATGTGGATGTTATCCGTTTCTCTATTTTATATTCTTCATCTTTTCATATGCACTCTTTTTTATCTTTTGTAATCAAAGAGTTCCGTCACATACTGCGCGATCCACGTACCATGCTGATACTTCTTGGTATGCCAATCGCCCAGATCCTGTTGTTTGGCTTTGCCATATCTACAGAAGTGAAAAATACGGGCGTGGCGGTACTTGACCCTTCTAACGACCAGCTGACCCAGCGCGTTATAAGGCAATTCGATGCCAGTACTTATTTTGACGTTGTACGCAGTGTTGGTACACGGGCAGAGGTTGACGACCTCTTCCGTAAAGGGGAAGTGTCACTGGCCTTAATATTTTCGCCACGTTTTGCATCGGAGTCCGGCCATGCCCGTGATGCGGGGGTTCAATTGCTGATCGACGCAAGCGAACCCAACCAGGCACAGATCGTTCAAGGTTATGCCCAGTCGGTCTTGTCATCGGCCGTGACGCAAAGTGGAGGTTTCCCCTTACGGGTGACTTTGCGCCAGCTTTACAACCCTCAAGCCAAGAGCGCCTACAACTTTGTCCCGGGAGTAATGGGGATGATACTGCTTCTGGTCTGTACCATGATGACTTCTGTCAGTATCGTGCGCGAAAAGGAAACCGGTACGATGGAGGTGCTTCTGGCTTCGCCCATGTCTCCCTGGAAGATTATTGTGGCAAAAATGGTTCCTTATTTGGCATTGTCGTGTGTGAATTTGGTAACAATCTTGTTGTTGTCAAAATTCGTGCTTGAGGTCCCTGTTCGTGGCTCGTTGCTGCTATTGTCCGGGATTTCGTTACTCTATATTGTTTTGGCATTGTCACTGGGACTGTTCGTGTCCAATCTGGTCCGCACGCAGATGGCGGCAGTACTGATATCAGGCATGGGGCTTATAGCGCCGACTGTCATACTATCAGGCTTAATGTTCCCTATTGAAAGCATGCCTGACATTTTGCAATGGCTGTCGTCGGCCGTACCCGCCCGATGGTACATAAGTGCTGTCCGCAAGGTGATGATCCAAGGGGTGGAATTGCGTAATGTCATTAATGAGATTTCGATATTGTCTTTCATGGCCCTTGTATTGCTGGTAGCCAGTGTCAAGCGCTTTCAAATACGTTTGCAATGATTACTTACTTGATAGAAAAAGAGTTCCGGCAGTTCTTTCGCAATGCCTTCTTGCCCCGTTTGGTATTGTTCATGCCGTTTATGATGATGCTTGTTTTGCCTTGGGCCGCCAACCAGGAGGTGACCGATTTGCAGCTGTGTGTGGTCGACCACGATGGATCTCAGACTGCTTCACGCATGATCAATAAGGTGACCGCAGGCAAATATTTTGCTTTGGCATCAACTGCTCCGACCTATGAGGAGGCGCTTCAGAATGTGGAAGAAGGACGAGCCGATTTGGTACTGGAGATTCCCCGTCATTTCGAGCGAGATTTGGAACGTGGCTCTTGTCCGGTCATCTTTATAGCAGCGGATGCCGTGAATGGAACGAAAGGGACGATGGGGGCAGCTTATCTGTCGCAAATTGTAAATGCTTTCGGAGGTAATCTAATGGATAAAAGTGCGGCAGTCGTCAGTGAGCACGGATCTCCTGTACTTGTGAGCCTCTGCTATCGTTATAACCCCAACTTGGATTATAAAGTTTACATGGTACCTGCCATGATGGTGATGCTGCTGACACTGCTTACGGGATTTCTGCCGGCACTGAACATTGTAAGTGAAAAGGAAATGGGAACTATTGAGCAGATCAACGTGAGTCCCGTAGGGAAATTTCAGTTCATCATATCCAAGTTGTTACCCTATTGGACTATAGGATTGGCCATCATGACACTGTGTCTTTTTTTAGCCTGGCTGGTATATGGATTGATTCCCGAGGGGTCTTTACTGACCATCTATATCTTTGCCGGCATATATATACTGGTTATGTCTGGATTTGGCTTAGTGATAAGCAACCATAGCGCGAATATGCAGCAAGCTGTTTTTGTCATGTATTTTTTTATGATGATCCTGTTGCTGATGAGCGGTCTGTTCACTCCTGTGGGGAGCATGCCGGAATGGGCGCAATGGATTGCTGCCTTCAATCCGTTGAAGTATTTTGTGTCAGTGATGCGTTCTGTATTCTTGAAAGGAAGTGTGCTGGCTGACTTGCTGCCCAATCTGTATGCCTTGTCCGCTTTTGCGGTGGCGCTCAATGCCTGGGCGATTCTTAGCTATCGGAAACGTGGGTGAGCAGGGGGATGTGGATGCCTAAGCGCGTCTTCGATCGGTATAGGTGTCTGTATAGCTGATAACTGATGCAACTTGAAAATAGACGGCGAAAGGGAGCTTTTCTGAGACTGATAGCTACGTCATGACGGAAATTTATAATGCGAAAATTAGGTCTTCACGTTTTACTTTTCACACGCCTTGCACTACCTTTGCAGCAAAATATACCGTTTTGATTATGACTTCTGACTTTACCGCTGACAAAATCGTAATGGACGGCCTTACGTTCGATGATGTATTGCTCGTTCCGGCCTATTCTGAAGTGTTGCCGCGTACCGTTTCGCTGGCAACCAAGTTTTCCCGTCATATTGATTTGCAGATTCCCTTTGTAACGGCAGCCATGGACACCGTGACTGAAGCGCGGATGGCGATTGCTATCGCACGTGAGGGTGGCATAGGGGTCATACATAAGAATATGCCGATAGAAGAGCAGGCTCGTCAAGTGGCGATAGTGAAGCGTGCAGAGAATGGTATGATTTACGATCCTGTGACCATCAAGCGTTACAAAACGGTGCGTGATGCCCTTGATTTGATGAGGGAATACCACATTGGTGGTATACCCGTAGTCGATGATGAAGGACATTTGGTCGGTATTGTCACAAACCGTGATTTGCGTTTCGAACAGCAACTTGACAAACGCATCGATGATGTGATGACAAAAGAAAATCTGGTGACGACTTCGACGCAGACCAATTTGCATGACGCGGCTCAGATCTTGCAGGAAAATAAGATAGAAAAGCTGCCTGTCATAGACAAGAACGGTCGCCTTGTAGGTCTGATTACTTATAAGGATATCACGAAAGCCAAGGACAAGCCCATGGCCTGCAAGGATGCCAAGGGGCGTCTACGCGTAGCGGCGGGTGTAGGGGTTACTCCTGATACTCTTCAGCGTATGGAGGCTCTTGTATCGGCAGGTGCGGATGCAATTGTCATAGATACGGCACATGGGCATTCTAAATTTGTTGTGGAGAAGCTCAAAGAGGCAAAAGCCAGCTTCTCAGGTGTCGACATCGTTGTGGGCAATGTCGCTACGGGCGATGCAGCCCGCATGCTTGTAGATGCGGGTGCAGATGCCATCAAAGTGGGAATCGGGCCTGGGTCAATCTGTACAACTCGTGTGGTTGCCGGTGTGGGTGTGCCCCAGCTGTCTGCAGTTTATGACGTGGCGTGTGCTTTGAAGGACAGTGGTGTACCTCTTATTGCAGATGGAGGTTTGCGCTATTCGGGTGATGTCGTGAAAGCTCTTGCGGCGGGTGGTTACTGTGTGATGATCGGTTCTCTCGTGGCAGGTACTGAAGAGAGTCCGGGCGAGACCATTATTTTCAATGGACGAAAGTTTAAGACCTATCGCGGCATGGGGTCTCTCGAAGCGATGGAGAACGGATCGAAAGACCGGTATTTTCAAGGTACGGTGAAGGATGCCAAGAAACTGGTACCCGAGGGTATAGCCGGCAGGGTTCCTTACAAGGGTTCTGTGCAGGAAGTGATCTATCAGATGGTAGGTGGCTTACGCTCGGGTATGGGGTACTGCGGTGCCGCTACAATTGAACAACTATGGAACGCCAAGTTTACCCGCATAACTGGTGCAGGGGTTCTTGAGAGCCATCCGCATGACATAACCATTACCAGTGAAGCCCCCAATTACAGCCGCCCCGAAGATTGATGGTGCAGGTTGTTTGCGTAGAATCCTTTTGAAATAATGAAGATAACAGTTCCTTTTTTGTTACTTACTGCATGCCTGTCTATAGACGTATGGGCACAGCAGGTGCAGGCAGGCAAAGGCTTAACCGATGACCCGATATTGATGGTCGTAGATGGCAAGCCTGTTCTTCGTTCTGAATTTGAATATTCATTTCGTAAGAACAGTCAGGTGCAGGGAGTTTCCGATCGTAAAAGCGTGCGGGAGTACCTGCCGATGTTTATTGATTACAAACTGAAGGTGGCTGCTGCCGAAGCTGCGCATCTTGATACACTGTCGAGTTTCAAAAGGGAATTCGCCACTTACCGTGATATGCAGCTTACACCATTCATGGTGGATTCTGCTTATATTGACTCTGTCGCGCACGTTGTGTATGACAATACGGTTCGGCAGTTGGGTGGCAAGGATTTAATTGAAGTTGCGCATATTCTGCTGCGCGTAGGCAGTAAAGACAATGAGGCGGTGAAAGCTGCAGTACAGGTTCGGGCCGATTCCATTTATACCTTATTGAAAGATGGGGGGGATTTTTCCGAATTGGCCCGTCGCTTTTCACAAGACCCAGTCTCTGCCGCCAAAGGTGGTATACTGCCTTTGGCTGGCCCAGGCAGTTTTGTGAAGGAATTTGAGGATGCCGCATATGCCTTGAAGTCGAAAGGGGATTTTTCTCATCCCATACTTTCACCTTTTGGGTATCATATTATTAAGATGATACAGCGCAAGCCACTCGAACCTTTCGAGGCGGTCAAACCCCAAATTATGGCTATGCTGAAGCGTCAGGGGATTGATGAAGCTTCCAGTGAATACCGTATAAAGAGAATAGTGGAAGCCTCCAAAGGACGTAAGACACGGGAGGTAGTGCTCGACAGTGTGATGAATGCGCATGTCGGGAACGACACTTCCTTACGCTGTTTGGTGCAGGAATACCATGACGGCTTGCTGCTTTACGAGGTAAGTAAACGGCAGGTTTGGGATGTGGCTCAGAGTGATACTTTGGGATTGGAAAGATGGTATAAGGAGCATCGCTCCGATTATTCTTGGAATACAAGCCGTTTCAAGGGGTATGTGTTTCATGCCCGGACTTCCAAGCAGGCTAAAGCTGTGAAGAAAATCCTTAAGAAGGTCTTTAAGGCTGGCGGAGATTGGCGGAAAACAATACACAAAGAATTTAATGTGGACTCCGTTTGTGTAAAGGTAAGCGGCCCCTATTTGTGCGGCGAAGGCGAGAATGCCTATGTGGATGCTTATGCTTTCAAAAAGAAGGGAGGGACTCTTCCCGTCATGAAAGGCTTCCCGTTTAGCGGTGTTTATGGGAAGATACGCAAGCAGCCTCAGTCTTGGCTGGATGTAAAGCCTCAGGTTACGGCTGATTACCAAAACTTTATGGAAAAGGCTTGGGTTGACTCGCTTCATAAGCGTTTCACCTACACGGTCAATGAGAGTGTCCTTGATACCGTGAAGCCATGATGAGCTTGTAGGGACATTGGCAAGGTCGTTTTGCCATATGTCAGATGCTTTGGTGATAGCTGTAAAGGCTTTCTCACGGATCTTGATAGATGGCCGGAAGTAGAGGTCTTATGGGCCTTTGGAAAATCCTTTCCTTAGATAAACGCAAACTTTGAAATACAGATATTCATGTTCAAAAGAATTTTTCTGCTGCTTGTGATAGCACTGCCGATGATGGCTGTGGCTCAAAAAAACGTAGTAGACGAGATTATATGGGTAGTAGGCGACGAACCGATCCTGTTGTCTGACGTAGAGGAAATGCGTATCAGTTCAGAATTGTCTGGTACGCCTGTGGACAATCCTTACTGTACCATACCCGAGCGATTGGCTGTCAACAAGCTTTTCTTGCATCAAGCTGAGTTGGACAGTGTGGAGGTTAGTGAGGCAGACATCATCCGTGGCGTAGATGAGCAGATGAACGACTATATACAGACCTATGGTTCGCGGGAGGCTGTGGAACAAATGTCTGGCCGGACGATCTCACAACTTCGGGAGTCTTTGAAGAAGCAGTTTCGCGAAGGTGAGATGACCCGCACCGTTCAACGCAAGATTGCTCAGGATGTCAAGGCTACTCCTGCTGAAGTACGTGATTATTTTAGTAAGATGCCGGAAGACAGTTTGCCTTTTATTCCCACGCAGGTAGAGGTACAGATTATTACATCAGTGCCCAAGGTCTCACGTGCAGAGGTGGAACGCATAGAAGGTCAATTACGCGAATTTGCACGGAGGGTAAATAGCGGTGAGGCGGATTTCTCGACCTTGGCCAAGTTTTACTCGGAAGATGGTTCAGCCCGTAATGGTGGTGAATTGGGATACTCAGGACGCAATCAGTGGGTGCCCGAATTTGCCAATGTCGCATTCAGTCTCAACGATCCCAAAAAGGTTTCAAAGATTGTGCGCACAGAATATGGTTACCATATTATTCAGTTGATAGACAAACGTGGTGATAAAATTAATGTGCGCCACATATTGCTCAAACCGCGCATAGAAGAAAGTGAGTATAGCCGTTGTACGGCTCGCTTGGACTCGATCGCCGATGATATCCGTGCTGGAAAATTCACTTTCGATGCTGCTGCTCAGGCTCTATCTGACGATAAGGACACACGTAGTAATCATGGCTTGATGGCTAATGTAAACCAGCAGACAATGACAGTAAGCTCCAGATTCCAGATGAAGGATCTTCCGCAAGATGTCGCTAAGGTTGTGGACACCCTCAAAGTGGGAGAGGTTTCAAGAGCTTTTCGTATGACGAATAATAAGGGGCAGACGGTTTGTGCCATCGTCAAATTGAAGAATCGGATAGAAGGGCATCACGCGAGCATGACTGAGGACTTTCAGACTTTACGCGATGTGGTTGTAGAACACCGTAGGGCAGATGCGGTTGAACAATGGATTCAAGACAAAATAAAGTCGACCTATGTGCGTGTCAGCCCCGAATGGCGTAATTGCCAATTCCAGTACAAAGGTTGGGTCAAATAAAATAATAGACTGACCGACAGGCGGGTGGCAGGTATTCTGTATGTGTGTACATTGCAAAGTGCATGGGGAGTACCTGCCATTTGTCGTATAGGTCGGTGATCATTGCTATCTCCTTGAACTTGAAATTATCTCAGCTTTACATATGGCTTCCATTTTTGTTGGGGGTCACATTCGTTTCTCATTCCGCACAGCGAGGCATACACCGTCCTCCAGACAAGGAGCGCATAGTATTGCGCCATGCGGACAATCTTCGTTTCGATGAAGACGAATTTCGCGGGGCCAAACGTCTTAGTGGGCGTGTCATATTGGCTCATTCAGGTATGGTGATGCATTGTGACAGTGCTGTACTTTACGATGAGTCGCAGACTTTTGACGCCTTTGGAAAAGTGCGCATCGTACAAGGTGATACCTTGACATTGACTGGGGAACGCTTACATTATGATGGTAGTACGCAGATCGCGGAAATGCGTCGCAATGTGGTAATGTCACATCGCACACAAAGGCTCTACGCTGACAGCTTGAATTATGACCGCTTGTATAATGTGGGTTATTATTTCGATGGTGGCAAGCTGGTGGATGGGCGGAGTAGGCTGGAGTCCGACTGGGGAGAATACCATACTGATACCAAGCAGGCTACTTTCCTTTACAATGTGGTCTTGACTAATCCAAAATTTCGTTTGGTGACGGATACCCTACACTACGATACACAGACAAAATGGGCGGAGGCAGTAGGTGAGTCCAATATCTATTCTGGAGATGACAAGATATACACGGAGCATGGCTTCTATAACACCCAGACAGAATTGGTCAAGCTCTTTGAGGGTACCAAAGCTTTTGGCCGGGATAGGGTGATGCAGGGCGATACCGTCTATTATGACAAAAAATCCGGGGTCATGGAGGCTTTTGGAAATGTTTCCTGCTTGGATCAGAAAAATAAGAATCTACTGACGGGAGGGTATGCGTGGTACAATGAATTGTCGGGAACAGCTTTGGCCACCAAGAGGGCTTTGGCACGTGACTGGTCGCAAGGTAAAGACACGTTTTATTTACATGCCGATACGTTGCGCATGTACTCTTACCATTTGAATACGGATTCTGCCTACAGAGTGTTGCATGGGTATTTTCATGCACGTGCTTACCGGAAGGATGTGCAGGCTGTAGCTGATTCATTGGTCTTCAGTTCACAAAATAATGTTTTGTCACTTTATCGCGACCCTATAGTGTGGAGTGACCAGCGTCAGATCGTCGGCGAAGAGATTAGGGCTTTTCTCAACGATTCTACCATGGACTCTCTTTACGTGGATCGTCAGGCTCTGATGATAGAACGGCTTGATTCCATGCATTTCAATCAAGTGGCGGGCAAACAGATGCGCACCTATTTTGATCAGGATGGTGAGGTTCGTGAGAATTGGGCGATAGGGAATGTCATGGTGGTTAATTATCCATTGGAGAAGGACAGTACGATTCTTTACCAAAATTACGTGGAGACTTCTATCGCCCGTATGTTCATGCACAAACGCAAGATGCAGAAGATCTGGGCACCAGCCTCACACGGTTATTTCTATCCGTTGGGACTGGCACCGGCGGAACGGACACGTTTGCCTGGATTTGCGTGGTTCGACTACATTCGTCCGCTTGACCCAGAGGATGTATTTAACTGGCGGGGCAAGCGTCAAGGTGAGACACTCAAACAGTCTGTACGGCGTGAAGCACCCCTCCAGCATCTTTAGAGAACCCAATCATACATTGAACGAAAGCTATGCCTGACATCATACATTTATTGCCCGATTCTGTAGCCAACCAAATAGCAGCTGGTGAAGTCATACAGCGTCCGGCATCGGTCGTAAAGGAACTGGTGGAAAATTCGCTCGATGCTGGCGCCACCCGCATTCAGGTTGTTGTTGAAAATGCTGGAAAAACTCTCGTACAGGTAGTAGACAACGGAAAAGGTATGAGTGCCACGGATGCACGTTTAGCCTTCGAACGCCACGCAACATCCAAAATACGGCAAGCGGAGGATCTGTTTTCCTTACATACGATGGGGTTTAGGGGGGAGGCTCTTCCATCAATTGCAGCTGTGGCACAAGTCGTGTTACGCACACGTCTGGAAAGCGATGAAGTGGGAACTTCCATTTGCATAGAAGGTTCAAAAGTCACCTCCCAAGATCCGGTCGCATGTCCTGTTGGCGCGAATTTTTCAGTGCGTAACTTATTCTTTAACATTCCAGCACGCCGAAAGTTCCTCAAATCAAGACAGACAGAGCTTTCCAATATTGTAGCGGAGGTGGAACGGATAGCGCTGGCTCATCCCGAAGTGTCATTCGCGCTCCAAAGTGATGGCAGTGTGCTGCTCGAACTGCCTCAAGGCAATTTAAGACAGCGTATAGTCGGAGTATTCGGTCGAAAGACTGACAGTCAGATTGTACCGATAGAGGCTGATACCACCTTGGTGCGTATCGATGGTTATGTAGGGCTGCCTTCAGTTGCACGCCGTAAGAACGCCCATCAGTTTTTGTTTGCCAATGGACGCTTTATGCGTCATCCTTATTTTGTAAAGGCCATACAGACAGCGTATGAGCGCTTGATTCCCGATGGTTGCCAGGTTCCATTCTTCATTTATCTGAGTGTAGATCCCTCACGGATAGATGTCAACATCCATCCCACAAAGACTGAGATAAAGTTTGAGGATGACAGTGCGGTCTTCCAAATCTTACTTGCTGCGGTACGTGAGGCCTTGGGGAAGTTTGGGGCAGTTCCAACCATTGATTTTGATGTGGAGAACAAGCCGGATATTCCCTCTTTTACTGCGGAAAATAGATACTCGGTGCCACCTCCACAGGTGCATATCAATCCTTCTTTCAATCCTTTTACACCCTCCCGGCAAGCTTCTTCGCCGATGGGCGGACATGATAGAAAAACGGAAAATAGTAGAGGGGAGTACTTTGCACCCCAATCATCTCAGGTTCCTTCTGACTGGCAAGAGGCTTATGCCACTGTTCTTCAGAGCGATCATGGCGTACTTTCTCCAGAAGGAGATGCCTTGCTTCCTCATGGGGCGGCTGCGAAAATACGGACGATGGATGGTCCGGAGCATCCTGCGGAGCAGTCCAGTCTATACGACAACCTGTCCCCAGCCGATCGCTTGGAATGGAGCTTGCCTTCTGGGCAGGATTTTTTACAGTTTCAGGGACGTTACATAGTCACACCTTTAGGTAATGGTTTGGCCTTGGTCGACCAGCACCGTGCCCATACGCGCATCCTTTATGAGCAGTATATGCGGCAGTTGCAGTCACATCAGGCAGTGTCGCAGCGTCTTCTATTTCCTGAGATGATAACAGTTTCACCAGCAGAATGTGTGGTGCTCGATCATCTGTTGCCATCCTTGCAGGATGTTGGTATCGAAGTTTCTTCTCTGGGAACGGGCAGTTATTCGATACTGACTGTGCCGGTCGGTGCTGAAGGTGTCAGTCCTTCGCAGCTCGTGCAGTCCATTTTGGCGGATGCGGTGGCTGGTGAGGCGAATGCTTCAGAAACGATCGCTCACATCGTGGCCTGCGCCTTGGCCCGGAAGGTCGCCATGCCTGTCGGCCAGTCTTTGAGCAGAGAGGAGATGTCTTCGTTGGTCGGCCAGCTTTTCACCTGTTCTACTCCCAACATGACACCGAATGGCACGCCGACTTTGGTCGTTCTCAGCCCCGAAACCTTCTTCTGAGCGTTACTTTTGGGCTTTGAGCTTACTTAGAACTCGCACGTCATATTTTGACATGGCAAAAGCAGTTCTTGTAATGTATTTATTGACCGATATCATTGTCTACTATTATTTTTAGTTTCTATCTTTGCAGAGGAATAGCTGCGAATCGGCTTGAATCACTCTAAGTGAGCTTGGCAATTCTGCATCTGCCTCTTGTCATTTTTTATAAGATGAATGTGGGAGAGCATGCCTGTTGAGCTTAGTTTGAGGCAAGGTATGCAGCGATTCCGTACATCTATGCCTTTCCCACGTAGGGGAGAGATATTTTCGGCAGACTTTTTGCATAGTCTTTGTAGTCACTTCAAGGCGGCATTGGTCTGTGAAGGCTGATGTTGGTGGCTCGTAAACGCCATAGGCGTAACTGAATAACGAAATTGGATTATTAATAGTTTAAATCATTCTTATTATGAAAAAGTTAATGATGGCACTTGCTTTCGTAGGGCTTGCTTCTACGTCGGCAATGGCACAGGACTTTGAAGCTCCCGTGCAAAAGTACAAGGTGGTCACCAATTCATTCTGGGCCAACTGGTTCTTAAGTGCAGGTATCAATGGCAATGCTTTCTACACATCGCAGGAAGCCGGCGATGTCAGCAACAACCCGTTCAGCGACAAGCGCGGCACGCTTGGATTTACCGTAGCCGTAGGCAAATGGTTCACGCCGGGCATCGGTCTGCGTACAAAGCTCGATGCTGCATGGAGCAAGCGCGTGAATACTGAGACCAATCACCAGCTCTACAACACTGTAAACATACACGAGGATGTCCTCTTCAACCTGTCGAACATGTTTTTTGGTTACAATGAAAAGCGTGTTTGGAACTTCATTCCTTATGCAGGTTTGGGCTGGATTCGCAATACATCCAATGATTGCAGCGACATTTCCTACCACTTCGGTTTGCTCAACAATTTCAGAGTAAGCAGCCGTGTCCAGATCTTCGCTGATCTCAGTCTTGCCGCTTTCGAGGGCTCTGTTGATGTGGCAGACAATGATCCTTGGAGTGGCTATAAGAAGAATGCCTCCCGTCACTGGGACAAGCGCCTCAGCCTCGACCTCGGTGTCACTTACAATTTGGGCAAGCACACATGGGAGAAGGCTCCGGACGTAGATGCCCTCATGGCTATGAACCGCGAGCAGATGGATGCTCTCAACCAGTCGCTCAAGGAGCAGCAGGATGAGAACGCACGTCTGCGTGATATGCTTGCTGCGGCCAAGAACCAGCCCGTTGTTGAGAATACGAAGGAATTCGTAGGTACTGCTGCCAGCGTATTCTTCAATATCAACAGCGCTCGTGTTGCCAGCCGCAAGGATCTCGTTAACGTAAAGGAACTTGCAGAGTATGCCAAGGCAAACAATGCCAAGATCGTTGTTTCTGGTTATGCTGACAGCAAGACTGGTTCTGCGGAATACAACCAGAAACTGTCTGAACGCCGTGCAGAGACGGTTGCCAATGAGCTGGTTAAGATGGGTGTTAATCGCGACAACATCATCACCGAGGCTAAGGGTGGTGTGAACAACCTCTCTCCGTTCTCTTACAACCGCCGTGCAACGGTTAAGATCCAGTAATTACATTTGTCTGATTCTTCTCACTTCGCGTTTGTGATGTTGAGAAGAGGATGTAAAACGCAGAAAGGCCGTTTCCGTAGAATTACGGAAGCGGCCTTTCTGCGTTTTATCATGTCAGCAAGCACACTTTTCTATTCTGCCATTTTATTCCTTCATTTTAGCATAAGAAAGGGAGAATGGATCTTGTATAAGCTGCCATCAATTCTTGATCCAGTGATCGATGAGCTTACGCGCCAGACTGACCTCACCCGGGATAGCGGGCAGATTATCGCGGCGGAACCATCCACCTTTGTTCAGCTCTGATTGTTGCAGTTGTAATGTACCACTTTCGTATTCAGCTACGAATCCGACCATCAGCCCACAGGGATACGGCCAAGGCTGAGAAGCAAAATAATGCAGATTCTTGATGCGTATCTGGGTTTCCTCCATAACTTCCCGGTGTACACATTCTTCCAGAGTCTCTCCCGTTTCAACGAATCCGGCTACCAGCCCCAGATAATCCCTCTTGAACTTATTGCTTTGTACGAGCAGAATCTCTTGGCCGTTGTTCCTCGTGATGGCGACAATGATAGCGGTGGCCAGTGATGGCCAGACTTCTTTGCCGCATTGTGTACAGCGCTTCGATATGTCGGTATGCAGCTTCATGGGAGCCCCACATACCCCGCAATAGCGTGTGTTCTGATCCCAATACAATATTTCATGTGCCTTCCCTGCCATGTTGTATAATGGGGCAGGCAAGTGGTAAAAGCTTTCACGCAGCCCCATCATTTGCCAGTTCTCAGAAGTGAGCGGCATGTCAATGCGGGTTGTATAGCAATGGTGTCCATCCAGATCTGGCAAGTGGTGAAGGGAAATCCCATCGTTGAGGGTGATAGGGGGCTGTTCGCAGCAGGGCACTTTTCCCCTTGCTGTCAGTACAAGATTATCCTTGTAAAACATGAAGTAATATGACGTGTTTGGCATCGTAAAGTAAATATTGGGATGAAAGAAGAGCTACGCCCCGAAGAATAATGCATATTACTTCGCAGGTGTAGCTCTTAATGGGTCTAAAACCTGTAGAGGGTTGTTGGGGGTGAAGTATTACAGCCCGAGGCTCTTCTTCACGGCCTCCACCTTTTCATGGCTGTCAGCGACTGCCCCCGCATAGCATTTGGGACAGTCCATGTGCCCTTTCACTTCGATGTAGAACTTGATTTTGGGTTCTGTACCGGAGGGGCGAACGCTGACCTTGGTTCCGTCTTCTGTATACCATTGCAGCACATTGCTCGTCTCGGGGAAATCAAGGGTCTTCTCCGTGCCGTCAGCATCGAATTCCTTCAGAGCCTCATAATCCTTGGTCGATATCACACGTGAACCGGCGATCTCCGCAGGACGATGCTTGCGGAAGTTCTCCATCATGGCCTTAATTTCATCTGCTCCAGTCTTACCAGGTTTTACCACATTGATGGTCTTGTCGAGAGCCAGCCCGTACTCCATATAAATCTCCATCAATACGTTGTAAAGGGTCTTTCCTTGATCTTTGGCCCAAGCGCAGATTTCTGCCAATAGTGAGCAGGCGGATACGGCATCCTTGTCGCGGACAAAGTCTTCAGCCAAGAAACCGTAGCTCTCTTCACCACCGCCTATGTACTGCATCTTTCCTTCGTTGAGACGTATCTGGCGGGCGATCCACTTGAAGCCTGTATAGCAGTCGTACATCTTGATGTGGTTCTTGTCTGCGATGGATTTGATCAGCTCTGTGGTGACGATAGTTTTTACAATAAATTCATCCCCGCGCATCTTGCCTTGGGCTTGGCGGTTCATGATGATATAGTAAAGGAAGATCATGCAGGTCTGGTTGCCGTCTATCAAAATCCATTCTCCCTTGTCGTTCTTGCAAGCCATGCCCACACGGTCCGCATCAGGATCGGAGGCCATGACGATATCAGCATCAATCGCCTTGGCATCGCGAAGGGCGAGTGCCAGAGCTTCTCCGTTTTCGGGATTGGGGGAGACAACGGTGGGGAAGTCGCCACTTTTGACCATCTGCTCTTTCACACAGTGTACATTCTCGAAGCCCCAAAGCTTGAGGGACTGGGGTATCAGCATCATGCCAGTACCATGAAGGGGGGTGTATACTATCTTTAGATCCTTTTGGCGCTTGATGCATTCGGGATCTATGCTGATGGTCTTTACTTTATTGAGATATACCTCATCAATTTCTTTACCGATGATCTGTACAAGCTCCTTGTTGCCCTTGAACTTCACATCCTCGACTTTTACCTTGTTTACTTCATCGATGATGCCTTTGTCATGGGGGGAAAGTACTTGTGCGCCGTCTTCCCAATAGGCTTTGTAGCCGTTGTATTCACGAGGGTTGTGGCTGGCAGTCACGTTTACACCCGCTTGGCATTTGAGATGGCGAATGGCGAAAGAACACTCCGGAGTAGGACGCATGCCATCGAAGAGGTACGCCTTGATCCCGTTGGCAGAGAAAATGTCAGCTACGGTTTCAGCAAAGAGGCGGCTATTGTTGCGACAGTCGTGGCATACGACCACCGAGATGTCCTTGCGGTCGGAAAAGTTCTTCTTAAGATAGTTGGCAAAGCCTTGCGTAGCCATGCCGACAGTGTAGATGTTCATTCGGTTGCTGCCAGCCCCCATAATACCGCGTAGGCCGCCGGTTCCGAATTCAAGCGTGCGGTAGAAAGAGTCTATCAGCTCCGTTTTGTCAGGGTTCTGTACCATGGCCTTTACGGCCTCTCTTGTCTGTGCATCGTAGCAGTCTGAATGAATCCACTGCTCTGCAGCCTGTTCGCACTGGGCGATTAATTCTTTATTCTCCATAAGATATTGCCGGTCAGTTTTTTATGCGTGAGCCGGAACTGGTTAAGGGTTCATGAATGGTCGGTGGTTATTCTCCCGACACAGGAACTACATACTGAGTACTTCGATCCAGTAGCCGTCAGGGTCGTTGATGAAATAAAGTCCCATGTCCGTATTTTCATAGCATACGCAACCCATTTCTTTGTGGAATTGGCGTGTGGCATCGTAGTCGCCGGATACCCGTAGGCAAATGTGGAACTCGTTGTCACCGAGATTGTACGGTTCTTTGCGGTCGCGCAGCCAGGTCAGCTCTAACTTGAAGTCACTTTGGTCATTCTTCAAATATACGATTTTGAATGTACCTTCAGGTCCGTTGATCTCGCCGCATACGTCAAGACCTAATGCCTTTCGGTAGAAGGCTATGCTCCGTTCTAAGTCGAGCACATTGATGTTGAAGTGGTCAAATTTTGCCAAGACTTCCATAGATAGTGATAGCGTTGTTATATGAGTGGTGTCGGGCAAGAAAGGTGGATGGGGTTTGAAGACAAGTATCCCCTCTGCCATCCTCCATATTCTTTGAATGCAAAGGCAAAGTTAGAGATAATCTGATGAAAAGAGGCCATCACGAAGAAATTAAAAAAATGAATCTTCAACGTGTCAGTACGTGTAATTGTCATGATTCATAGACTTGACGAAGATTGTGGTCAATCTCTCAATGTACTGTGGCATTTATGGCCATCGTAATAGTTCTATGAGGGAAGACGGGGGTCTTCGCCTGCAGTACGGAACGGGGCGATCCGTGGCAGATTCCTGTCTACGTAACTTTTCATGAATATGCAATTGCAAGAAAAAAGAGCTGCATCCCACTTTGGGAAGCAGCTCTTGGTGTTGGATTTCGGGATTTACCCGGAAGGCTTCAGGTCTTATTCACCCTTTTCCATCTTGGCCTTGAGAGCGGCAAGTGCATCGTTCTCACCCAGAGATGTGGTAGCGGCCTGATTTTGGATGGAGGGGATGTCATTGTTGGACTGGCGGTTGCCACCCTTGTTGGCACGGGGCTTGCGCTCAGCACGTGCCTCACCACGCTGTGCATCTTCAAACGTGCGGCTGTGGGAGAGGATGATACGCTTGCTGTCCTTGTTGAACTCGATAACCTTGAAGGGGAGTTTCTCGCCTTCCTTGGCGTGTGATCCGTCTTCCTTTACAAGATGCTTGGGAGTTGCGAAACCCTCTACACCGTATTCGAGCTGTACGACTGCACCCTTGTCCATAAGTTCTACAATAGTACCTTCGTGGATGCTGCCCTCGGTAAATACCGTGGCGAATACATCCCAAGGATTCTCTTCGAGTTGCTTGTGACCGAGAGAAAGGCGGCGGTTGTCCTTGTCGATTTCAAGTACGACCACTTCGATGTCGGCGCCGATCTGAGTGAACTCAGAGGGATGCTTGATCTTCTTGGTCCAGGATAGGTCGGAGATGTGGATCAAACCGTCTACGCCCTCTTCGAGTTCTACGAATACACCGAAGTTGGTGAAGTTGCGAACCTTGGCGTGGTGGCGTGAGCCAACGGGATATTTCACTTCGATGTCCTTCCAGGGATCTTCCTTGAGCTGCTTGATACCGAGAGACATCTTGCGGTCCTGACGGTCGAGGGTAAGGATAACGGCTTCTACCTCGTCACCTACCTTAAGGAAGTCCTGGGCGGAGCGCAGATGCTGGCTCCAGCTCATCTCGCTCACGTGGATCAGACCTTCAACACCTGGAGCAATCTCTACGAAAGCGCCATAGTCGGCCATCACAACAACCTTGCCCTTCACCTTGTCGCCTACCTTGAGATTGGGATCAAGCGCATCCCAAGGATGGGGGGTGAGCTGCTTGAGACCGAGAGCGATGCGCTTCTTCTCTTCATCGAAGTCAAGAATAACTACATTGAGCTTCTGGTCGAGCTGCACGATCTCGTGCGGATCGTTTACGCGGCCCCAAGAGAGGTCGGTGATATGGATAAGTCCGTCCACACCGCCCAAATCGATGAACACACCGTAGCTGGTGATATTCTTGACTGTACCTTCGAGTACCTGTCCTTTTTCAAGCTTGGAGATGATCTCCTGCTTTTGGGCTTCGAGTTCTGCTTCGATGAGCGCTTTGTGCGAAACGACAACGTTCTTGTATTCCTGATTGATCTTGACAACTTGGAACTCCATTGTCTTGCCTACGAATACATCGTAGTCGCGGATGGGTTTCACGTCGATCTGTGAGCCGGGGAGGAAAGCTTCGATGCCGAAGATGTCAACGATCATGCCACCCTTGGTGCGGCATTTGATGTAGCCTTTGATGACTTCTTTGCTTTCAAGTGCGGCGTTGACGCGCTCCCACGACTTGCTTGCACGGGCCTTCTTGTGCGAGAGCACGAGCTGGCCACGCTTGTCCTCTTGGTTTTCTACATACACCTCTACGGTGTCACCAACCTTGAGGTCGGGATTGTAACGGAACTCACTGACGGGAATGACACCATCACTCTTGTAGCCGATGTTTACGACCACTTCGCGTTTGCCGATGGCGATAACCTTGCCTTCGACTACCTCGTTCTCGTTTACACGGCCGAGTGTGCTGTCGTAAGCTTTCTCCTGTTCTTCGTGGCTCTGGGTTGATTCTACCGCGCCGTTCTCGTAAGCGTTCCAGTCAAAGTCCGCAAGCGGTGCAATGTTTTTGATGTTCTCCATTTAAAGAGTTAATAATGAAAATGAATAATAGTGGCTTCGGCCTTCGTGCGGCGGCAGGGCGTGGGGCGGGGTGGGCGCTCGGCCCTCAGTGGAGAGATTGCCCGTACGGCCTGCCCGATCCGCCGGGTCGAAACTCGGGCGCGAAGATACTAATTTTCTATGGAACAATTGCGAAAAAGAGCGGATTGGCATGATAGAAATCGAGTCAGTGGCACTGAATTTGACAGATTTTCCGGCTGGGATGCCTCGGGAAAGGTGGCGGGGTGTGGGGGAGGAGGGGCAATAAGCTGATATAGATCGGACTTTCTTGGAGGTGATGGATCTCCACAGCCCTCGTCCTGCCTCAATGAGTTCTCGTTATATACGAGGCAAGGCTATAGTTCCTTTATCAGGGCGGTCGTCTTCTTCGATTCTGTCAAGAAACCATCTGGCTGCTGTATATTGATCGAAGTCATAATGCCTGTAATCTTCATGCATCGGCATATTCTTTGGGGTTAAAATAAACTGATCCGTAGCGTGTGAAGATACGGATCAGTTGGTAAAAGCTCCTTCCGGCGTTCCTTCTTGCCTGAAGAAATTGAGGCCGGTATTATTGGATGTCGTAGTTGTTGGCTACCAGGACATTATTGGCTACGCTTCCTGTGGGAATGACTGCCTCTCCGCCTTTGATGGCCAGAAAGGCCAGTCCGATGCCGGGTAGAAAGGTCATCCCAGTTCCCACACCAAGGCCGATGGCAAGCCCCTTCTTGTCTTGTCCGGTGGCGGTGAGGCTTCCTCCCTGTAGGAGAATATTTTGGCCGTCTGTCGAAGTGGTGCTGAGAAAGCGCATCACCAAGGTGTCCGGTCGGCCGCAACCACGGGCTCTTTGGGTGTCGAGTTGGGCGATGACCGGCGTTCCTTTGCGGATGAGTACATGCCCGTTGACAATCACATCGCTGGCAACAACCACAACTGGATTCGTCACGTACCGGCTGGTCGCATCTTCGTTGATCACCAATTGAACGCTCGTTCCGCTCGTCAGAGGTGTCCCGGCGCATACAGCACAAATGCCGCCGAAGGCCATAGCAGCCATAAGGATAATTTTTTTAAGCATAATAATAGATTAATTGCTCTGTCCCCAGCTCCACAGGACGATCCTAGATTAACAGCTACGCAAAAAGCGTGGAACTGCTATGCCACGCCGTAGCTGAAGGTCCTAGGAAAACCTATACACGAGATGTGGAAATAGTAGCCCACGCTGTATGCGTGAGAACCACTATGCCGACTCTCGTGTATGCAGGTGAAAATTTCCTAGGTTTTCAACTACGAGAAAAGCATAACGCTTCTTGCTTTCAAAATGCAGGGCAAACGCAGCACCGCCAAGCTTGCTTGAAGTGCTAAGGCGCAGCCCATTTTTTCGCAAAGATAGTGCAACCCGAGTGCAGCCAAACTTGCTTGAAGTTGCCGAGGTGCAGCCTGTCAACAAAAAAAGTACTACAATTTCTTGATATACAGAAGAACGAGGAAGATGATTTGAGATACAGATGATTAAAGGCTTTTTGACTGGCGCATAAACGCTACGAAAAACCATGAAAATGCCAATTGAAGCCTGAGCTGCGTTACCTATTCGTGACCAACGGGAATTAGGCACTTTATGGCACAATATCAGGCAATAAGTGACTGAACACCTAATAATTGGCGAAGATTTTCGCCTTCGGATTTATCTTCTTCGGTCGGCCTTGTTTTGCATACACTCCATCGGCTCTACCCGAACTAATTTTGTAATCAGAAAACGAGTAGAGCAATGAGAAGTACATTTTCGACAATCTTCTGCCTCAAACGGCAGGTAGTGAAAAAGGACGGTACAGTACCCATTATGGGGCGTATCACGGTGGACGGGACACAGACGCAATTCAGTTACAAGCTGACTATTGACCCCAAAATATGGGAAACCAAGACAGGACGGGCAACGGGCAGGAGTGCCGTTGCATTGGAAACGAATCGTATGCTGGACAAAATCCGGGTGAAGATAAACACCCATTATCAGGAAATCATGGACAGGGACAATTTCGTCACGGCGGAAAAGGTGAAGAACGCTTTCTTGGGGCTGGAGCACCGATGCCACACCTTGATGAAAGTCTATGAGCAATTCACGACCGACTATGCCAAGATGGTGGAAGCCAGGATGAAATCCAAAAAATCTTACGAGAAATACATCATCGTTTACAAGCACTTGAAGGAATTCCTGATGCAACGCTACCATGTGCAGGACCTCGCCTTGAAAGAACTGACCCAGTCGTTCATCATGGACTTTGACATGTTCCTGCGCACGGACAAGCATTGTTGTAACAACACCGTGTGGATTTACGTTTGTCCGCTCCGCACAATGGTTTCGGTGGCTATCAGCAACGAGTGGCTGGTGCGCGACCCTTTCCGAGATTACGAAATCAAGAAGGAGGACACGGTACGCACATTTCTCACCAAAGAAGAAATCCAAATGCTGATGGATGGCAAGTTGAAGAACGCCAAGCAGGAACTCTACCGGGACATGTTCCTGTTCTGCATCTTCACGGGATTGAGTTTCTCGGATATGCGAAATCTGAAAGAGGAAAACATCGTGACCTACTTCGATGACCACCAATGGATAAAAATCAATCGCCAGAAGATGGGAGTGGAATCGAATATCCGTCTGCTCGATGTACCTTTCCGCATTTTGGAGAAGTACAGAGGACTGAGTGAGGACGGCAGGATTTTTCCCGTTCCGCATTACATGACGTGTCTTCACGGTATCCGTTCCGTAGCCAAAAGATGCGGTATCACGAAGTCATTTGGCTGGCATTCTTCACGTCATACCGCCGCGACTACCGTGTTGCTATCCAACGGAGTACCGATTGAAACGGTCAGTTCCACTCTCGGTCACAAGAACATTTCCACGACTCAAATTTATGCGAAAATCACCAAGGAAAAACTCAATCAAGACATGGAAAATCTGGAAAAGCGGTTGGGAAATATTGAAAGTTTCCTGCCGGATTCACTCAAAAACGGAAAGGAGGACAATGTATGTGGCGCGACACAATAATGGTAGAAGAGGATAACCGCATTGTCGCCACGGGTGGCAATGTGTGGATGAATGCCGGGGAGATAGCTGACCTTTTCAACATTACGGCGGCAAGCGTGAACCGTGCTGTGAAGCAAGCTTTGAAAGCGGACGTATTGAACGATTACGAGGTGATGAAACTCGTCCGTTTGGATAACGGATTGCTGATGGAATTCTACTCGCTGGAGCTTATCATCGTGTTGTCCTACAAATGGAATACATTTTACACCAACCTTTTCCGCAAATGGATGACGAAACGTATGTTTGAGTCAAGGAAAGAAATCATCCCCATGTTTCTATCCTCTAAACAATCGGGTAAAGGTGGGTTTTGCTAATGTAAGTTTCTTGCTGTAAGAGTGAAAAGGAAATGCCATTGAATACTATCTTTTGTAAGAATATCCAATGGCATTCCTTATAAAAAAATTACAGTTCTTGGTTGCTATCTATATCAAACCCTCCTTTGAGGATAAAGTCGGACAAGAAATTGCTTGTCTTGATTTTCACCTTTGGCGGTAGTATTCTGCCACCTTCCCGTTGTTCCCAATAAGCACGGGCTTTGGAAGTATCGACCGAATCGCAAAGGTTGACAAAACGGTTGAACTCGTTCAGGTTCTCTTTGGTGACGATTGAATCCATAATCGCACGCAGTCCGGCTTCATCAAGTCCGAAAACTTCGGCAACCTTGTGAATACGGTCGCTTTGCGCTTGGGTTTTATATTGCACGATATAATCAGAGAATCGTTTATCGTCCGAGAGTTGCACATTGCCGCTTTCCACATCGTGCAGGAATATTTTTGCATAGCGTTGCTCCTCTTGCGAGAGCGATACATACGACCTATGCAGCTCGTTCAAGATTTTCTGCCGTTCTTCTTCCGAAGCATTACCTTGACGCAGTGTTTTGAGGTATTTCTCAAAACGGCTGTTCATATAGTCGGCATCAATCTGTCCCGTGTCTATTTCCAAAATCGTAGTGTCAATGTCAAACGGCGGTTCTTCCACTCCTCCGCCACCGCTGCCCGAAGCCAGTTCTTTATAACGGATCACCAATACATCGTAGGTGTTTTGGTCGAACGCCACGGTTACACTTGTCTTCTTGGGTTTCGTTTCGTGAGTGAAATTATACTTTGTCTTCTCCCATTTGAAGCCCTGCACCCTTGCAGCTTCAAGGTAACCGTTGAACTCGCGGAACATTTTAGCAAACTGTCCCTTCTCCGAATCGTCATCGGGAAGTTTCTCGAAGTTCTCTATCCCTGCACTCTCAAAAAGCTGTTTAATATCTGTAAATATGAGGTTTAAGTGATTAAGGTTTTGCTCAAGTCGTTCCACAAAGAGCGTGAATTTGTTATTACCGGAATACTTCTTTATAGCCAACGCTATATTGTTTTCCATAGTGTGCGGATAACGATAGTACTTTATCACGCCAAAAGGTTTCTGCTTGCCAAACAAACGGTTGGTGCGACTGAACGCTTGTATCAGATTTTCGAGCCTTAGCACCTTGTCGAGATAAAGCGTATTTATCCATTTGGAGTCAAAGCCCGTGAGCATTTGGTCAACCACAATCAACAAATTCAACTGCATTTCCGGCTTGTTCTGTATGTCAAGGTAAGGTTTCTTGTGCGCCAATCGTGCCGACACGTCTTTCTTGAACTGCGGATAAGTAGGGAGTGTGAACGATTTGCCGAACATTTCTTTGTAGTCTTTGAGAATTTCTATCAGCGAATCGAGTTTGAAGTTATCCCCACCGTTATTGTCATCCGATGGGTCAACAAGCAAGGTGATTTTAAGCCCGGTGTTACGGGCTTTCAGCATCTGATAATACAACAAGGCTTCCGAGATGCTTGATGTGGCAAGCATAGCGTGGAACATATTGCCACGGCTCAAAGTCTGCCACCTGCCCAAGATGTCGTCAATCACGGCATTGCGGTGTTCCTTGCGCTTGTACTGCGACTGGGGAACATACTGCTCGATGCCCTCCTCCTTGCTGCCGTCTTCGTTTTCTTTCACTCCCATAGGCACAATGCCCGGAGTGACATAGTGGTAATAGACTTCGGCTTTCTGCTCATCGGCGAGAGCTTCCTCCACGGTAGTCGCCTTAGCTTTCAGTAAGGCAACCTGCTCGCGGATATTGGCATCGGAATAGGTCAGCACCTTATAGGGATCGAAGCCCAACACGTTCTTGTCTCTCAAACCATCTGAGAGGGCGTAGCGGTGCAGCTCGTTGCCAAAAACCGTTGCACTCGTATTCTTGTTCTTTTGGTTAATCTCCCAAATGGGCGTACCCGAAAAGCCTATGAAGATAGCCTTGGGGAATGTGGCTTTAATTGTGGCGAGCATATCGCCGAATGTGGAGCGGTGGCACTCGTCAATGATAAAAACGATGCGCTGCTTGTTCATCTTGGCAATATCAATCTCTTTGAAAGAGCTTTCGCTGTTGATATTGCTCATCTTCTGAATGGAAGTAACAATCAGCGTGTTGTCGGAGCGGTCGCTTTTCAGACGTGCCACGAGTTCGTTGGTGTCCTCCGTTTCCTGCACACTCTCGGAGTCGGTGGCAAAGCCCCGGTATTCGAGAGCCGACTGCGTGCCAAGTTCTATTCTATCCATCAGAAACACCACCTTGTCGGCATCACCCGAAGCGGCGATAAGCTGTGCCGACTTGAAGCTCGTTAAGGTCTTGCCGCTGCCTGTGGTGTGCCACACAAAGCCGCCGAGCTGGTCGTCTTCCTCCCAACGGTGCTTTGCCACACGGTTGCTAATGGCATTGGCGGCATAATACTGATAGCTGCGCAGCACTTTCAATATGCCGTCGCCATGGTCGGCAACGGTATAGTAACCTATCATTTGGTGCGCCATGGGAATAGCCAACAGACGCTCGGCAATATCTTTCCAATCGTTTACCGGCTCGTTGTTGAAGTCCGCCCAGTGAAAGAAGTAGTTAGGGTTGAATACCCCGTCTTGCCCCGGGTTGGCAAAATAGACGGTTTCTTCGGGATTCATTGCCACGAAAATCTGCACCAAGCCGAACAGACCGCTGAAAATGCCCTCGTGCGTATATTTTTCTATTTGGTGATAGGCTTGACTGACGGGCACACCGCTTTGCTTCAGCTCGATATGGATAACGGGCATACCGTTGATGAGCAGTTGCAGGTCGCTGCGGCGATTGTGCCCCAACGGGTTTTGCTTGTGGAAGCGTGTCTGTTGCGCAATCTGATAGCGGCTTTTGCCCGCTGCAATCTCCCGGCGGTTGAAGATAACGAGGCTCACCTCCTTACCGAAGTGCAGGGCATCATCGGGGTTGTCGCGCTTTATCGTCACCGAAGGACCGTTGATAAAGCCGTTGATAGCGAGCGGAGTGCGTAGCGTGTTAATCTGCTCAATGAGTTGCGCCATCTCGCCATCGGTGAGCGGACAATCATTGAGGCAGTCCTTGCTGCAATTGTTGCTGAAGATAATATCCGCCCAATTGCGTATCAGTTCGTCTTCCGACTTGTAGCGCAGTATCTCGCTACTCCAACCTTTATGTGTAAGCGCATTAATCAGTGCTTCTTCAAATTTCGGCTCGCAGCCAAATCCCATAATCGCTTGCTTTAAGTTGTTAATGTCATACAAACATCTTTTGCAATAATGCTTGCTTCATATTTCGCGCTTTCGACAATTTTTTCTCGTTGTTGGTTATAACCGTTTCTAAATGGTCATAGTATGATGTTACGCTTTCTTGTTCCTTAACCTCCGGGATTGAAACATTTAAAGGCTCAATATCGTTGTACGATAAAGTCTGCCTCATGCCATCTCCCATTTGGTAGAACAATTTTAGGTTCACGTCATAGTGATTAAGCAGTTGATATAAAAATATCGGCAAAACATCTCTTTTTGTGGAAAAGCATGTATATGCAGGCGAGATTATCCCTTCTTCTGTTGCAAGCCCGACACGCAAACTTTTGTGGTCGTTTTGCAAATCAGTTAGCCGCATTACAATTATTCCATTTTTCACCATTTGGTATGTATCAAAAGAAGCAGGGAGTAACCCTTTGTTTGCTTTAATGTCTTTCCTTTTGACTTTCCCATAACTTAGCGATAGCAAGTTTTGATGATGAATTGTTTTGTTTGACATATAGTATTTTGTCGATACATCGCCTAATGTTGTCATCGTCCAAGGGGCGGTAAAGCCGTTAAATCTTATCAGCGGGACGTTGCCCCCCCCTATTAACGTTTGTAAACATCTGACTTAGAAGCGACTGCTTGATGTTGCGCAGTTTTTCGAGCTTCAGCTCCAAACTTCTTATCAGCTTGTCTATCGTTAGAAACAATTTGCCTATCTTCTCCTGCTCGGCTTCTTTAGGAAAGTGAAAATCAAGCTCGCTAAAGTCATCATAGCTTATGCTGCGACCATCCCGAATGCCATAAGTAACGGTTTCCAAATCCTTGATAAACCGTTTTGAAGTAAGCACATATTTCCAATATATATCATCGTTCTTGGCTGCATCCTTAAATTCCAAGATAGTGTATGCAGGCGAAGTTATACCCTCTATATTAGAATGGGCAAAGCCCCCTTGAAAAGAACGAAGATGTATAACAAATTGCCCCGGTAAGACCCGTTTATAGCCACTCTCATTTTTCTTGTCATGCTGAACAAGAAATCCTATGTCGTTGCGGACTACCATACCATACTCTTGCGAAGCAGATAATACGGGTAAATTGGGGTGGTTCTTATCATAATAAGGGCGGAATATATCTCCGGCAATGCTTACCGTCCACTCCTCCTCAAATCCTTTGAATCTTATATCGGGTTTCTTTTTATCTTCCATAATCACATTTCGTTTTGAGGTTTCTCCGCCGCGCGCTTCACTTCATTGATTTCGTTGATGAGTTGTTCGGTGGTAGGCAGGTAGAGCTGATACTTACTTGCGAGGATTGTCTGGTTATTTTCCGGCAAAGCCAACTTTACCGCCGTATCGTTCTTGTCGGTGCAGAGCAGAATGCCGATAGTGGGGTTCTCGTCCTCCGTCTTCACACAGCGGTCGTAGTAATTGACATACATCTGCAACTGTCCGAGGTCTTGGTGATTGAGTTTCTGTGTTTTCAACTCAATCACCACAAACGAGCGTAGCAGACGGTTGTAGAACACAAGGTCGGCAAAGTATTCGTCATCTTCCACAAGTATCCGCTTCTGTCTTGCCACGAAAGAGAAACCGTTGCCCATTTCAAGCAGGAAGTCGGCAATGTGCGATATGATGGCACTCTCCAAGTCCTTCTCGTAATAAGAAGCACGGCGTTCCAATCCGAGGAACTCCAAAAACATCGGGTCTTTGATAATCTCCGTGGGCGATTCGGGGATTCGTTGCCCACGCGCCACGGCAAGCACCGCCTCCTTGTCGTTGCTAAGCAACAGACGCTCGTAGAGCAAAGAATTGATTTGGCGTTCAGTCTCTCTTGCCGTCCAATTATTGTTTACAGACTCCAGTTCATAGTATTCTCGCTTATCCGCATCGTCAATTTGAATAAGCAAGCGATATTGCGTCCAGTTCAATTGCGAACGCAGTGTGTTCGCAATTGGGTAAAGTCTGTAAAACTGACGGCACATTTCGAGCTGGCGCACCGAAAATCCACTGCCATAGTCGGGTGCAATGCGCTTCGAGAGGTTCTTGATAAGGTACGAGCCATAGTCGGCTCGCTCCTTACCCTGCTGTTCCTTTTCAAAAATGCGTTTGCCGATGTTCCAATACATCTGCACCCGGCAGAAGTCCACACTCCGCACGGCATTGGCACGTGCGCTGTCAATTATCTGTTTGATTTCACCCACGAACCCGTCCAAGGAGTCGTGAGGAACATTTATCATTTCATCTTTCATTTCACCCATTGCAAAGAACCGATTTGAATTCGTTTAATGCCTGCAAGTCAAACTCGTTTGCCGTAAGGTCGTCAATCATCAGAGCCAACTGCGAAGAAGCCTCCTTGATGTCGTTCTCCACGTCCACAAGCGTAGTGGCGTATTTATTATGGAGAGCCGTCAACTTGCTTTCCAAAGTGTCAATCACCGCATCGGGCAGTTTGTTCAACTCCTCGCAAACGGGAGCTATCCATTTGAGCGACAACAACTCGTAAATCTGTTCGTCCGTAAGATCGTTCTCGATAGTTTCCTTGGTCTGCTCGTGGAGGACGGCTGCATCAATCTTGATTTGAGATTTCAGCGACTTCTCCTCGTTGAGCAACCGCTCGGTTTCGAGCAAGCGTGCCTCATACGAATCTTCGGGGAATTGATATTGCTTTTGTAACTGAACGATTCTGTCTCTGATCGGAGCGGCATTTACAGAGCCGTTCTTTGCTTTCGGCATAGGCGACCAATCCACTTCGGTGTGAGAGGCGATAAAACACAACTTGTCTTTCGCCTTGCTTAAAGTGAGGTATTCACGTAGAGCCTTGATTTCGGGGGTTACCACATCGTCAAGCACCTCAATAATCTTGGCGGTCAGTTCCTTTGAAGTGAATGCCGTGCCGTCATCATTGGTAATGGCTTCGCGCTCCTCCTCGTCAAACTCGTTCAGTTTGTCATCAATCAGCGTACCCACTTCGGCAAGTCGCTGTATCTTGTTTTGCAGAGCCTCGTATTGTTCGGTCAGGCAGTGACGCTGCACAAGGTCGAACGGCAGGATATGTCCGACCCAACCGTCCTGCACCTCTTTCACTTCCGTGTTGTCCGCATCTTTTTTGTTTGATTTCTTCTCCACCATATTGGCATCCACTTGTCGGGTAGCCTCAAAGCCCTCGGTCTGTATCATTTCGAGGTCTTGCGAAATGGTGTTCCATTTGTCGGCAAACAGCTGGTAGGCAGCATAGCGGTCGATGAGCGGCAGCTTGTCGATGCGCTTGAATATTTCATCAGAAATGGCACTTTCCTCCTTGACGATGCTTAGAGAGAGCATACCCTCGATAAGTTCCTTGTGCAGATATTCACCGAAAGAGCCGAACTGCTCGCTGAACAAGTCAGCAAACTGCCGGACAGAAGGGTGCGAGGCAATGGCACTGCGCACGTCATCAACCGCAAAGCGAGTATAAGGCGTGTCGGTGTCGGCGAAAAGCGTTTCACGTACTCCATCCAACGCTTTCCAATAATCATCAAGTAAGGCAATTTCAGCCTTGGGCATACCTCCGAACATAGTGGAATACATATCCCACGTTTCGGGGTCGTCTGACGAATTGACGTATCTGGGAATATTCAGGTTGTAACCGTTAGCACTGATTTCCGCCTTGCTGACCACCCGTGCATACTTCGGCACATCACGGCGGGTAATGTAGGTGTCAACGATTTTCTTGATGTCGCATTGGCGGAGCTTGTTCTTCTTGCCCTCCTTAACAAAACCCTTTGAAGCGTCAATGATAAGCACATCGTTGGTTTCGCGCTGTTTGCGAAGAATGAGTACAAGCGTAGGAATGCCCGTGCCGAAGAATATGTCGGCAGGAAGTCCTATAATGGCATCTATATTGTTGTTCTCGATAAGGTTGCGGCGTATCGTACCCTCCGAACCGTCCTCCACCTCACCACGGAAAAGCACGCCATGCGGCAAGACGATAGCCATCACCCCGTCGGGGCGCAGATGGTAGAGGTCGTGCAGCAGGAAAGCATAGTCCGCTTTTCCCTTGGGTGCAATGCCATAATCGAAACGAGGGTCAGAACCTTGCTCCACGGGAGTCCACTTCTGAGAATAGGGAGGGTTGCTCACCACGGCATCCACAAACAACGGGTCGTAGGTGCTTTCGGGGTTGTCTTCCTCGAAATAGGGCCAATCCGCTTCGAGTGTGTCCCCGTTTCGAGCCACTATGTTAGCCGGAATGATACCTCGCATAATCAGGTTCATTCTCGTAAGGTTATACGTGTTTTGCTTCAGCTCCTGCGCATAATACTTGATGTTGCCATGCTGTTCAATGTGCTTGGATATAGCCTTGCCGATATTGATAAGCAACGAACCCGAACCGCTTGTGGGGTCGTATATCTGTATTCTCTCGCGGTCTTTCAGTCGGTAGGCAATGATTTCTGACATCAGCAAAGAAACTTCGTTGGGAGTGTAAAACTCGCCCGCTTTCTTTCCTGCGTTGGCGGCAAATTGGCTGATAAGGTACTCGTAGATAAAGCCGAGAACGTCATAGCCTTGTCGCCCGTCCATAGGAATATCACGAATCAAATACAACAACTTGGTGATAGCCTTTGTGCGCTCGCCATCGGTTGCCCCCAACTTGGTAAGTCCGGATTGCAGGGTGTCGAAAATCTTTTCAAACACCTTTTTATGCGTTGGGCTGATAAGTCGTGTAAATGCGGATAATGCCTCGTTGACATTCTTTATTCCCAAATTCTTGCTGTTTTTAAGCCATGTGGAATAAAGGTTGTCGTAGGATATAAAGTAGCCGATACGCGACTGAAAGAAGTCAACAATCTCTGTGTCTTCTTCTTGAAGCGATTCCAAATCATCGTCTGTAAAATCATTCTCTTTTGCCGTTTTCACCTCCAATTCGGAAAGGAACTTGTAGAATATAAAACCGAGAATGTAGTCCTTATATTCGTTGGCTTCAATTTTGGAACGCATCTCATTGGCTGATGCCCAAATTTTTGCCGCGAGTTGTTGCTTATTCATATCCTATATTAAAGCGAAAACTCCCCCGCTATCCCTGCGAGGCAGACCAAAGCCTATAAGATGAGCGAAGGAGTTTCGTATGTTGTTTTATTTGTTTTCTCAGGTCATTAGCAGTCCGATAATGAGTGCAAAGATGGCGGTTTTTATCGGTTTTTCCTTGCTCGTTTGAATAAAAAGTATAATAGAAAAGGCAAAGTGTATATGCGCACCCCCATATTCACATAGTGTCGTTGATTTTGGAATTATCCGACTTCGGAGGATAATTCAGCTCCCTGCAAGGGCAAGGCGTTTAGAGTTACTCGAATCGTTTCGGGTAACTCTAAACATACCTTGCTATGTTCATTGACGAACATAAAAATCCGTCTGAAACAGATTGGAATACATCTGCCGTTTCAACGCTGACACGATGAGAATAGAAGCGGTTTTTGTATTGAGCGTATTCTTCTTTGCCATAGCGTAAGCAATCAATGTTATTTACATACTTCATAATTTGTAAGCGGCATAGCCTGCAAGATAACTCGTTTGCAGAAATGTTTGTACGAAGGATTGTAATATTGCAAACACGTGGAACTGCAATAAACTTTGTAAACTCACAAGGCTACGACGTCTTTTCCGCTGGCGTAAGCCTTGACGATCACATTGGCCAGACGCTTGCCCTTTTCATCGCTGACATGTCCCGTCAGATGGTTTTGCGCAAAGACGATGAGGGGGATCGCGTATAGGGTCAGGCAGAGGGCTGCGCGGGCCATCCGGTGAAGGCCGATAGTTCGGGCGGGGTATGCCTGTAGCGTGATCGGTAGCAGGGGATGTTCTGTATGGGGAGGATGAAATGTAGGAAGGGGGGAGCTTTTTTGCTTTTTCATGGTATAGTGGATCTGAAAGTCTGTGAAGGAAATAGGGGAATGGAGAAGTCCTGTGTTTGACACAGGCAAGAAAGGTGATAAGGCAAAAATAGGTGTCTGCATCCGATGTTCCAAATTTATTCGGTTTAGAAAAGTTTAGCTAAGGATTATTGTGACGTTTCCCGACAAAATGTAAGATGTTACCTGCATGTAGTTGAAATAAACTATCTGTACGTTACGAATGAGAGGCTGTTGGGTGACGTGCATGAAAGGGGAAGCAGAGGAGAGTCTGTCTGGTTGGGGACGCATTCCTTCCGTTGGGCTGATGTCGCCGAAGTACGCCTGTCTTTACAAATAAGTAAATAAATACAGCGTTTCTTTATTTTGCGGTTGGCTTGGCGTATCTTTGCATAAGATAGGCTGCGCTTCGGCAATCCAATCGAGCTATATTGCGCTCTGCTTGCGCTATCTTTGCATAAGATAGGCTGCGCTTCGGCAATCCAATCGAGCTATATTGCGCTCTGCTTGCGCTATCTTTGCATAAGACAGGCTGCGCTTCGGCAATCCAAGCGGGCTTTATTGCGCTCAGCTTGCGCCATCTTTGCATAAGACAGGCTGCGCTTTCGCCATTCAAGCGGGTTGGGGAGCGTGAATACGGGCCTGTCTTGGGCAATAACGGTATGCATCGGCAAGTCTGTCCGACCATTGCCGCCGCTTTTCTTTTCACGGTGCCATGGGGTGCCATCTCCGCATGGCAGGATGCTTTTTGCGGGGTTTAAGCAAAATCAAAGTCAGAATATGGGGTTATTTAGCATCTTCTCCAAGAAAGAGAAAAAGGAGGCACTTGATGCAGGGCTGGAAAAGACCAAGTCGAGCTTTTTCGGAAAGCTTACGCGTGCCATCGCGGGAAAGAGTAAAGTCGATGATGAGGTGCTCGACCAATTGGAGGAGATACTCATCACTTCGGATGTAGGGGCGGATACGACTGTTGAGATTATCCGCCGTATTGAGGAACGCGTGGCACGTGACAAGTATGTGAGCACGGCGGAGCTGCGTGGCCTGCTGAAGGATGTGATAGCGGACATGTTGGCCCATAGTGGGCAGAACGATGACGGCGTAGGCTTCTCTGTCCCGGAGGGGCACAAACCCTACGTGATTCTGGTAGTCGGTGTGAATGGAGTAGGCAAGACCACAACCATCGGCAAACTGGCCTACCAGTTCAAGCAGGCGGGACTGAAGGTTGTGCTGGGCGCAGCCGACACTTTCCGTGCAGCGGCTGTCGAGCAGCTGGTCATATGGGGAGAGCGTGTAGGCGTGCCGGTCGTCAAGCAGCAAATGGGCAGCGACCCGGCCAGTGTCGCTTATGATACCATCAGTTCGGCTGTGGCCAATCATGCGGATGTGGTGATCATCGACACGGCGGGACGCTTGCATAACAAGGTGAACCTGATGAACGAGCTGACCAAGATCAAGAAAGTCATGCAGAAAGTGGCGCCTTCCGCACCTGACGAGGTGCTGTTGGTGCTGGATGGCAGTACCGGACAGAATGCCTACGAGCAGGCCAAGCAGTTTGTCAAGGCGACGGAAGTCACGGCGCTCGCCATTACCAAGCTCGACGGCAGTGCGAAGGGGGGCGTGGTCATTGGCATTTCCAATCAGTTGAAAGTGCCGGTGAAATACATTGGACTGGGCGAGAAGATGACAGACTTGCAGCCGTTTGACAGGAAGGAGTTTGTCAGCTCGCTGTTTGAGGGTACTTCTCTCTGACGGAGGCGGCTTTGGGATTTTCAGAAGGGATCTTGCAACGACAGACCGGATACGGTGGCAGTCCCTTACGAAGCCGGACCGGATTTCGAGGCATATTGACAGAACGAAACTTATACAATATATATATATATAATTGGGAGGGAGGACTGAGCCGCCATGCTGTGTACCATACAGGCGGCAGGCAGGAATACGAAATTATGCGTAAAGTAGATATCATCACCATGGGGTGTTCCAAAAACTTGGTGGACTCAGAGCAGTTGCTCAACCAATTTCAGGAGCACGGATTTCAGGTGTACCACAATTCAGAAAATACCCACGGCGACATAGCCGTCATTAACACCTGCGGTTTCATCGCGGACGCGAAGGAGGAGAGCATCAATATGATACTGGAACTCTGCAAGCTGAAGGAGGAGGGTGAACTGAAGCAGGTCTTTGTCATGGGGTGTCTTTCCGAGCGCTATTTGCAAGAGCTGCGGGAGGAAATTCCTCAGGTGGACAAGTTTTATGGCAAATTCAACTGGAAGGGATTGCTGGGCGACCTTAGCTGTTCGTATGATCCGTGTACGCGGACGGAGCGCATGATCACTACGCCGTCGCATTATGCCTACTTGAAGATATCAGAGGGCTGCAACCGCAAATGTGCCTACTGCGCCATCCCGATCATCACCGGCGAGCACAAGAGCCGCCCGATGGAGGAGATCCTTCAGGAAGTCCGCGACCTGGTGGCGAAGGGGGTCAAGGAATTTCAGGTAATAGCCCAAGAGCTGACAAACTACGGAGCGGATCTCTACCAGAAGAAACGCTTGCCCGAGTTGATAGAGCGTATGGCGGAGATTCCCGGCGTGAAATGGATCCGGCTGCATTACGCCTATCCTACGCATTTTCCTTTTGACCTGCTGAGGGTTATGCGCGAGCACGACAACGTATGCAACTATTTGGACATTGCCCTGCAACATATTTCAGACCATATGCTGGACCGCATGCAGCGGCACATCACCAAGCGTGAGACGCTGGATCTGATCGGCCGCATGCGCCGCGAGGTGCCGGGCATCGCTATCCGCACCACGCTGATGACGGGATTCCCCGGTGAGACGGAGGCGGATTTTGAAGAGCTGATGCAGTTCGTCAGAGAGATGCGTTTTGATCGTATGGGGGCTTTTGCCTATAGCGAGGAGGAGGGCACCTACGCGGCCCAGCATTACAGGGATGATGTTCCGGAAGAGGTGAAGCAGCAAAGGCTCGACCGCCTGATGGCTCTGCAAGAGGGTATCGCTGCCCAGTTGTCGGAAGAAAAGGTAGGGCGTACGTTCCGTGTCATCATAGACCGATGCGAAGGGGACTATTATATCGGACGTACGGAGTACGATTCCCCCGAAGTGGACTGTGAAGTGCTCATTGCGGCGGAGGAAGAGCATCCGCTGACTGTTGGAGAGTTTTACAAGGTAAGGATTACCGATGCCGAGGAGTTCGACCTCTATGGCGAGGTTGTGCGGTGAGCGTACGGCGTGCGGCCGGATGCCAGGGGTGTCTGGTCGCTGGAGGAGATAGTCTTGTTCTGTACCATTATATTATGAACAACAAGGATTTTATAAATGCATTGTCTGCCCAAAGCGGCTTGACGGCCCAAACGGTGCAGAAGTTCTCGACCGCCTTGGCCCAGGGCTTGGCGGATCTGCTCGATGACGATACGGCATTGCCCGTGCAGGGATTCGGCACTTTCGAGGTCAAGAAGAAGATGGAGCGTGTGATGGTAAATCCCGCGACCCGGCAGCGCAGGCTGGTGCCGCCCAAACTGGTGTTGGCCTTCAAGCCCAGTGCGGTGCTGAAGGAGAAAATGAAATAGGAACAGATTCATGAAACGGAAGATACTCCTGCAAGATCTTGCAGATTACCTCGTACAGCATGTGGAGGCAGACCCGCATGAAGCCGAAGTCTTCATGCGCACTTTCTTTGGCGTGGTTGAACAGGGACTCTTGGAAGACAGGTTCGTGAAGATCAAGGGGTTGGGCACTTTTAAGCTCGTTACGGTCAGCGACCGTGAGAGCATAAATATCAATACGGGAGAGCGTTTCCAGATAGAAAGCCATGTGAAGGTGTCCTTCACGCCTGATAATGCCATGAAGGAACTGGTCAACCGTCCTTTCGCACATTTCGAGACCGTAGACCTGAGCGATGAAACCGATATGTTTGAGCTGGAAAGCGTCAATGGTTCTCCCGCTGTGACAGAAGCTGAGGAGGTGCTGGAGGAAGAAGAGTGTCCGCTTCCACCAGAGGGCATAACGGCCACGGGGGTGGAAGGTGGAGATGAAGAGACTGCCGATGAGGAGACTCGTCCCGAAGCCGTTTCTGATTCAGACGGAGAGCATTCGCCGTCTGAGGGGGCTGATCCTTCCGGAGCAGCTCGGAAGGATCGTTCGGAGAACGACCCTCTCTCGCCGGAAGCCTCCGTGCCGGGGGAATCCTCTGTTTCTCCAAGTGGCAGCGAGGATGTTGGCGATCAGGCCGGACAGGAGGCGTTCCACTCGGACTCCCCCGGACAGAATGCCCGGAACGACTCGTCTGTCAGTTTCCGCCTTTCCATGCCGGAGTCGGAAGAACCGGCTGTCGTGGAAAATGAGGGACAGAATGCGGGGACTGATGATACGGGGCAGGCAGAGGCTTCTGCCGAAAAGGAAGTGTCGTGTGCGGAAACCCTGGCGGCAGGAGGCAGGGTGCCGCCCATTGCGCCGCAGGGTACGTTCAATTATACGTATGCGGATGTCCCTTCGCGGCGAAGGCGCAACTATTGGAAGACTGCAGCCCTTGTTTTAGGGCTTTTCGTGCTGATGTCTTTGTGTTATTTTGCTGGTTATTTCCGCGTGCTCTGTCCGTGCTCGATTCCCTATTTGGACGGCCTGCTGCAGCGGGTGGAGATGGCGGACACTTCTGCGGTCAGCCAACCGGCCTCGGCCACAACACCTTCTCCGGCGGCCGCAGTGCCGCCTGTCCGCCGGACTGATACGGTGGCCGTTTCCCATCAACCGGCTGTCAGCAAGCCTGCTCGGGAAGGGAACATGCCCGATGTCGGGGAGGTCGCCCGCCCTGCATCCTCGTCACAAAAGGCACAGGCACAGCCCGCTGTGCCGGCCAGGCCACAGTATTATGTGGTCAAAACCGGAGATAACCTGTATAAAATCTCGCGTAGGTTTTACGGGAGTGACCGGCAAGTTCCGGCTCTTATCAAGCTGAACAAGCTGGAGGACGCGAACACCATCACCCGGGGGACACGCCTGAAATTGCCCTGACCATCCCGGTTTCAGGACGGAGCGGGAAGGGGAGGATTCCTCCGTTATAATTCCCTTGGCCCGTATGGAGCGGCCCGCCTTGACAGTCCACCCTGTCAAGGCGGGCCGTTGGGGTCTGAGATTTGCTGCACTGTCGGGACTGTCCACCCATTCCCCTTTCAGAATGATGCCGGGACGGTCTCTGTCGTTTTTTTTGTTTCTCTACCCTCTGCCTTCCCTTTGGCAGGGTCTTTCGTCATGCTTGCGTCAGTGGCATGTGGACGTATAAAAATTTAACCTATGTCCCCGATTCGCAAGGGACTGAAAGACAAAGGCTTTGTGCCTATGTGTCGCCGGTGACGCCCCAAGCTTCCCAAAAATAGGGAGGGTCCGCTTGATAGAAATGAGAAGATTTGGTTAACTTTGCGGTATGATTGAGTTGTCTCGGCACATAGAGAATCTGATGTTGAAGCACGACTGCGTGATCGTTCCCGGTTTGGGAGGATTCGTCACGCACTATGTGCCGGCGCGTCACATTGCGGAGGAGCATTTGTTCTTGCCCCCCTGCCGCAGTGTCGGGTTCAATCCGCAACTTGTCCTCAACGACGGCCTGTTGGTTCAGTCATACATGCAGGTCTATCATACGGGCTATGCCGAGACCCTGCGGCTGGTGGATGAGGCAGTGGAGCAATTGAAGGGCGAGATTCGTAAGAATGGATTTTACGAACTGTCCGGCATTGGCAAACTCAAAATGGGGCTTGATGGCGCTTACGACTTCGAGCCTTGTGAGGCGGGAGTGGTCTCGCCCGAGCTTTATGGGCTTGACGCGCTGACGGTGTCGGATGTGCGGGAAGCGTCCCAAACACAGGGGACTTCTGCTTCAGACCCGCGCCGCAGGCCCGTCCGCCTCTGGCGCACCGATCGTGACTATACACTCAGCATCAGCCGCGAGTTGGTCAATTATGCCGCTGCGGCTGTCGTGGCTTTGCTGTTCTATTTCGTCTGGGCCACCCCGGTCGGTGAATCGGTCGACAGCAACCGTCAGGCTGCGGCTGTCATCTACGACCAGCTTTTCGCCCACGTTTCAACAGGGAAGGAAAAGCCGGCATCTGCACCCTCCGCAGTGCAGCCTGTGCCCGCCCGGGCATCTTCTCATCCGGCGGAGCCGGCAACGACATCGCCAGCGGCATCTGGGTCTTCCGCCGCTGCGGAATCACATCACGACTCTTCCCCTATGCGGTCTGAGAGTTATACTTTGGTGTTGGCCAGTTCCATCACCCGTCAGAGCGCCGAGGTCTATTCGCGGACGCTCCGGGAAGGCGGGTATGCAGAGGCCAGACCTTATAGGCGCGGTCGTATGGTACGTGTGGTCTATGGCAGTTATCCGTCTCGGGAAGAGGCTTGTAAGGCGCTGAACCGCCTGAGAGAACAGAAACCCTTCGCGGACGCTTGGGTCTTGAGGGCTGACTGAGCGTCATCTGGTCAGACGGGTTCGGTGTTTTTTAGGTAGACGAAGCGGTCTCCCGTACCTCTGTTTCGTCTGTTTTTATACTTCATCCTTTATTTTATGAAACGCATCCGTTGCCCCAAGTGTGACGAAGCCATCCTTTTCGATGAAACGCAGTATACGCCCGGCAGTGTGCTGGTTTTTGAATGTCCGGACTGCCATAAGCAATTCAAGATTCGGATTCCCCAGCCCAAGCCGAAAGCTTCTGCAGAGGAGGCAGAGGCGGACCGTCCCCAGTACGGCCATTTGGTCGTGCTCGAAAATGCCTTCCACTTCAAGCAGGAAGTGCCGCTTTTCGAAGGGGACAATGTAGTAGGCCGTCTGGTCAAGGGTACGAAGGCCAATGCTGCCTTCAAGACGGTAGACCCCAGCGTGGACACTACACACTGCATCATTTCCGTCATACGGCGTAAGGACGGCAGAGTCCGTTTCGTGGTGCGCGACGCCACTTCCAATACCGGCACTTTTGTGCAAAACCGCATTCTCTCACCCCGCGACCGAGTGGAACTGTCCGATGGTGACATTATTAATATAGGGGGCACAACACTGATTCTCCGTATCGGTGACCGGTCGGAGGAATGATGCCTTCGTATGCCCCAGTCGAAATTTCATACAGCTGTCCGCAGCCATTCTGAGTCATGAAACGTCATTTGCTTGCAGCGCTTTTCCTTTTCTGTGCCTTCGCAGCCTGTGCGCAGGGCACTTCTGCGTCCGTTTCCGACAAACCGCGTCCGTTCGAAGGGCATTTTTTCTGTAAGGCGACCGGCGTGAGCCTGTTCCTGAATCTTTACGAGGAAGATGTCGTCGTTCCCAATTTCAGTTTCCTGGGCAAGATGAACGGCTACATGCGGGGCAATATTTATGGCACTTGGATGCTGGTCAAACACGAGGTCAAGGGTCGCACGGCCCTGCTGCGGTTCAGCAACGACATCGGCTCCGACACCCAGGAGGTGGAGTTCGTGCAAAAGACCGACTCTCTATATACCTACCATGCCAAAGGCGGCAATGCGATCCGCAGGGCGGTGGGGCGCAACTTGGTCAAGGTGGCGGCCGATATGGAGTTCATACGCATGTAGAACGGCATTCGCGGACTATGACGGGAAAATGGCGCCTGTGGCTTGAAAGTTTGACCGGACTGCTGCTGCCCCGCTATTGCTGCGTGTGTGGCCGCCGTTTGCAGGAGGCAGAAAGCGTGACCTGCGTGTCTTGTCTGGCCTGCCTGCCCCGTACCCATTTGAAGGGCAGGCGCGGCAATGTCGTGGAGCGCCTCTTTTGGGACGATCGTTTGTGTGTCCGGCGTGCCAACAGTTTTCTCTATTATCAGCACGAGTCCCCCTTCAGCAACATCTATTTTCATTTCAAGTATTTCGGCCATCCCCAAGTGGCGGTGGCCTATGGGCGTATGATGGCCCAAGAACTGGCCGGGACAGACTTCTTCGAGGGTATGGATGCGCTCGTTCCCATCCCTTTGTCTGTGAGAAGGTTGCGGCAGAGAGGGTACAACCAAAGCGACCTGCTCGCGCAGGGCATCAGCGAGGTTACCGGCCTGCCCGTGAACACACGGGCGGTCCGCCGTGTCGTGGACAATCCGACCCAGACCCTCCTCAGTCCGGAGGAGCGTGTGAAGAGCGTGCGGGGTATTTTTGCGCTGGCAGATCACAATTGGCTGTCGGGGCGGCATGTGCTGCTCGTTGACGACATCATTACCACGGGCGGCACGGTGCGTGCCTGCGCCCATGCCTTGGCCGGGGCTTCCTGTGCCGGTATCAGCGTGCTCAGTCTTGGTTTTTCCGCGTGGCATCGTCCGGTGAGGTATCCCGAGGGCATAGTTCCCGGATTCCGTTGAAGGGTGGGGCAGCCTCCCGCATACGGAAAAGGCGGAGTGCGCATCTGCGTACTCCGCCTTTGTTGAGCCGAAAGCCGGACTCGAACCGGCGACCTATTCATTACGAATGAATTGCTCTACCAACTGAGCTATTTCGGCCGATTTACAAGGCTGTGACCTTGTATTTCCGTTTTGCGAGTGCAAAGATAATATATCCATTTCAAGTGGACAAGTGGTTGGGGCTTTTTTTGCCGCCTTCCCTTTTCGTGGACCGCTTCGAGCGTGTGGAGATAGTCGGGGTATGAAGGTGTGGGGGTGGTGGCAGTGAGGGCTGTTCCCTTACTTGGCTTTCTTGTTTTCGGGAAAGGTGTGCGACAAGCCGCCCCGCCGCCTGTCGATGTGGCAGACGGCGGGGCAATTTGGCTTTTATTGGCCCGTTCCGTCCGGCTGTATTGTTTTCCCCATGGGGGATTCGTCCGAAAAAATACAAATCCTTGGAAAAAACCTTTTACGTTTCATTCTTCTTGCGCTATCTTTGTATAAGATAGGCTGCGCCTCAGCAATTGAAGCGGGCTTCATTGCGTTCGGCTTGCGCTATCTTTGTATAAGACAGGCTGCGCCTCAGCAATTGAAGGGGCTTGGCGATGGTCGGGGGAACTTGCTTCCATGATGAGTGAGCCGTCCGGACTGCGCCGCATAGGGTGCAGAATCCCCAATCCCCATCCCAGACTCAAATTCAAGTCTTGAAATATATAAATACAGTCTTGAATTATATAAATCAGGACTTGAAATATATAAATACAGTCTGTATTTATATATTTCAAGACTGTATTTTGAGTCGCCCTCCTATGCAGGGGAGTCAGCAAGGGAGTGTGGGACGTGTGGCTCCGTTTTTGCCGTGCCATTCGGGATGTTCCAAGATCCGTTCGGAGATGGAGGCTTGTCCTGATGGGTTTGCTGGTGGCGAGGCCGCTCTAAAGCTGTCACGCGGGGCCTCACCGACAGACGAGCATCAGAGGGTGAGAGCGCCGGTACGTGTTGTCGGGTACAGGGCTTGAAGGCCCGGAGCTGTATCTTTATGTTTTGTTTATCTGCGTATGATGATTCAATATCTTCCGCTTAATGCCATTACGGCCAGTTTTGGTTCCGCCATCGGCCAGGCTGTGCAGCAGGTCGTGAAGAGCGGCCGTTATTTGCACGGTGAGCAGGTGGATGCCTTCGAGCGTGAGTTCGCCTCTTTTCTCGGATGCCGCCAGGTTGTGGGTGTAGCCAATGGACTGGATGCGCTCACCTTGTCACTGATGGCCATGAAGCTTCGTTTCGGTTGGGCCGGTGGCGATGAGGTCATTGTGCCCGACCTCACCTTTATGGCCACGGCAGAGGCTGTGGTGCGTGCCGGCCTGACCCCTGTTTGGGCCGATGTGGATGCTGACGCCCTCTTGTCCGTGGAATCTGCCGAAACATTGCTGTCCCCCCGTACCCGGGCGGTCATTCCCGTACACTTGTACGGGGCGGCAGCCGATATGGTACGGCTTACGGCCTGGGCGGACGCTCATGGGCTGAAAGTGCTCGAAGACGCGGCGCAGGCACATGGGGCAGTCTCGGGCGGGCGGCATGTGGGGGCCTGGGGCACGATGGCCGCTTTCAGCTTCTATCCCGGGAAGAATCTGGGCGCTTTGGGTGATGGCGGAGCCATCGCTACGGATGACGGAGAGCTGGCGCATGTAGCCCGCGTGCTGGCCAACTACGGTGCGGAGCGCAAGTATGTGCATACCCTGATGGGTATGAACAGCCGCCTCGATGAGATACAGGCCGCAGTGCTGCGCGTCAAGTTGCGCCGTCTCGACAGCGACAACGCCCGCCGGCGGCATGTCGCCGCCCTCTATGCACGGCTGATAACGAATCCTGCCGTGGCCAAGCCCTACGCCGGCCGCACGGATGGCAGCGTGTTCCACATCTACCCGCTGCGCAGCTCACGGCGCGATGCCTTGCAGGCTCACTTACTTGAATCTTCTGTCGAGACTTTGATTCATTATCCACTGACAATCAGTGAACAGCCTGCATTTGATTATCTGCGTTCCATCCGTCCCGCATCCACTCCCCATGCATCCGAATGGGCGAAGACCGAACTGAGCCTGCCCATGCATCCCTTGATGAAAGAGGAGGAGGTGCAGGCGGTCTGTGAGGCCATCAACCGTTTTGAACTTGATTAACAACCATAAGACCATGACCCTTGACATTCTGATCTGTTCACTCAACAAAGGCATCGTGAGGGTGCAGGACGCGCTCTTGCCGCCGCGAGCGGACGTACGCTACATTGTCTCCTACCAGTACACGGATGATCGCTACCTAGACCTCATCCCCAATGTCCTGTATGAGCGCGATGATGTGGGTCTATACACTTACAACGGTCAAGGTCTGTCGGCCAACCGCAACTTGGCATTGGACAAGGCGACCGCCGATGTCGTGATGTACGCCGATGACGACGCCCGCCTGCTCCCCGACACCCCCGACGTGGTGATGAAGCCTTTCCGGGACGACCCTACGCTCGATGTCGCATTCTTCTGTGCCTCTACCTACACGGGCAAGCCCTTGAAGGACTATCCGGCGAAGGAGTTCGATGTGTTGCACATGCCGGAGCGTTATACCGTCTCCGCGCTTGAGATGGCCTGTCTGCGCAAGAAGGTGCAGGGGCGCATCCGTTTTGACGAGCGTTTTGGTCTCGGCACCCAGTTCCTCACCTGCGGCGAGGAAGAGGTGTGGCTGGAAGACGCACTGCGGGCACGGCTGCGCATCCGCTATTTTCCTCACAAGATAGTCGAGACCAGCACCATGCTCAAGAAGTCGCTCATTTATGTGGATCCCGGGGTACAGCGCAGCCGGGGGGCCATCACCTATTACCTGTACGGACATGGCGCGTGGTGGCGTTGTTTCCGTTTTGCTGTGGCCGGCGCACAGGCCGGTTACTGCCACTTCTGGCCGATGATGCGCCACCTGCTGGAGGGCATCCGCTTCATGCGCCAGACCGGCGGGCGCACCGTACGCCCTTGATGCCTATGAATGACGCTCACCGGCTGACTGTCATAGTCCCCGTTTACAAGGTGGAGGATACGCTTGACCGCTGCCTGCACAGTATACTCACGCAGGATTGCGGGGGGCTGCATGTCATATTGGTAGATGATGGGTCGCCCGACGCCTGCCCCCGGCTGTGTGATGAGTGGGCACGGCGTGACAGCCGGGTTCAAGTGATCCACAAGGCTAACGGCGGACTGAGTGAGGCGCGCAACGCGGGGTTGCGGCGGGCGGAAGGGGCTTATGTAACCTTCGTGGACTCTGACGATTACCTACTGGCCGGGACTTATCGGGCGGTACTGGAAGAGATGGAGAAGGGATATGACTTTGTGGAGTTTCCTGTGTGCAGGGTAGACCGGCAGGGGCATGAGAGGCGCATGGACTGGGGGCGGCGTGTCTATACGCGGCCGGAAGATTATTGGTACGGGTGTGAAGGCTATGTCCACACCTACGCCTGCAACAAGGTCTTCCGCCGCAGCCTGTTCGACGGGTTGGCTTTTCCCGCAGGCCGTCTGTTTGAAGACGCTTGGCTGATGCCCAAGCTGCTGGAGCGGTGCAGTTGCTTCGCTACAACCGAGCGCGGCGGATATGTCTATGTGGTCAACGATGCGGGTATCACCTGCGCTCAGGAGACCCGCGGTCTCCCCATGTTGTTGGAGAGCCACTTGCAGTCGGGTTTCGGACTGTCTGACAGCCGTTACTATCTGGAGCTGGCCAACATCCAGATCAATGTATACCGCCTCACGGGAGCGGTCTCCCTTCCGCCCCGGCGGGTACGCGTCGGACGTTTGAAAGGAATTAAAGGAAAGATGAAGGGAATTCTCCTTAATTTATTGGGGATCAAATTATTATGCAAACTATTCCGTCTGCTGTCAGCGATTCGGTGAGGCCGCTCGTCAGCTTCATCGTCACCTACTACAACCGTCCGATCCAAGACCTGCGGCGGTGCATAGGGAGCATTCTCGCCTTGGAACTGGATAACCGCCGGCGCGAGATAATCTTGGTGGATGACGGTTCGGAGGCCAGCCCGATGCCCGCCTTGGCGGACTGGGCTCCGTTCCTGACCTACCTGCGCAAGCCCAAC
>Cebus_capucinus_imitator_PRJNA485217_SSR118__coassemble_77_pt1 | contig 92450 bp, 69 predicted proteins | sample Cebus_capucinus_imitator_PRJNA485217_SSR118__metabat2_low_PE_012 | metagenome-assembled genome bin Cebus_capucinus_imitator_PRJNA485217_SSR118
CCCCTTCCGTGTCCGCCCGTTTTTTTTGGGGGGGGGAAAAACGGGGTTTGTTTTCCCCCCCCCCCCCTGTGGGACATCGTATGACGGGTAAGGATGTTCTGTGCTTGCTTTTGCGTGTTCTTGCCCTCTTTGTCCTTTCCACATGATAAAGATACTTGTCCTTAACGGGCCGAATTTGAATTGGCTGGGTCATCGTGAGCCTGATATTTACGGGCATCAGACGATGGATGATTGCTTGGAACGGCTGCGAAAGCGCTTTGCGCCGCAGGTGGAGGTGCTTTATGGACAGAGCAACCATGAAGGAGGCTTGATAGACCTCCTGCAGCAGGCTGAAATGGAAGGGGTGTCCGGCGTTGCATTCAATGCCGGGGCTTACACGCACACCAGCATTGCCTTGGCCGACTGCATACGGTCGCTGAGCATACCGGTGGTTGAGTTGCACATCAGCAATGTACACCAACGTGAGGACTACCGCCGTCAAAGTATGATCGCTCCCGCTTGTAAGGGCGTAGTCTGCGGTTTCGGCCTGTTGTCGTATGATTTGGCGGTGGAGGCCCTTGTCGAGTTGGCTGTTGGCGGCTCTCTGGGAGCATGACATCGTATTTTCGGTATATCCTTTGATTGGACACTAAACTACTTACTCTGTAATATGTACAAGAAAACCAAGATTGTAGCCACTATCTCAGACGCTCGCTGTGATGTGGGTTTGATACAGCGCCTTTATGACGCAGGCATGAATGTGGTGCGCTTGAACACCGCGCACCAAGGGCCAGAGGGCATGAAACGCGTGATCGACAATGTGCGCGAAGTGTCGAGCCACCTTGCTGTCCTCGTGGACACCAAAGGGCCGGAAGTACGGACGACCGCTACAGACCAGCCCATAGACTACCACAAGGGTGAGATTGTAACCATTGTGGGCGACCCGTCCGTCAAGACCACACGCTCGACCATAGCCGTCACGTATTCCGACTTTGTGAAGGACGTGAGCGTAGGCGCCCACATCCTTATCGATGACGGTGACTTGGGACTGATCGTAGACGAGAAAGACGCAAAGTGCCTTACTTGCCACGTGGAGAATGACGCTACACTCGGCTCACGCAAGAGCGTGAATGTGCCTGGCGTACGCATCAATTTGCCGGCGCTGACGGACAAGGACCGCCGCAACATCGACTTCGCCATCGACTATGATGTCGCTTTTATCGCCCACAGTTTTGTACGTTCCAAGGAAGACATCCGTGAGATACGCCGTATTCTTGACGCCAAAGAGAGCGACATTCAAATCATTGCCAAAATCGAGAATCAAGAAGGTGTGGACAATATCGATGAGATCATCGAGGCCGCTGATGGTGTGATGGTGGCTCGCGGTGACCTGGGCATTGAAGTGCCGCAGGAATTCATTCCCGGTATACAGCGCCGTATCATTGACAAATGCATCCGGGCGCACAAGCCGGTAATCGTAGCTACGCAGATGTTGCAAAGCATGATCCACAACCCGCGTCCGACACGTACGGAAGTGACGGACATTGCCAATGCCGTGTATTCGCGTGCGGACGCACTGATGCTGTCCGGTGAGACGGCTTACGGTGATTATCCCGAAGAAGCGGTCAAGGTAATGGCTTCGGTGGCTTGGCAGGCAGAAAAGGATCTTCAAGATGAATTTGGTGCGATCGACATACCTCTTTCAGACAGCCCTGATGTGTCGGAATTTTTTGCCAAGGAAGCGGTCATGGCTACCAAGCGTATGAAACTGCGTGCCATCATCATGGACTCCTATACTGGCCGTACGGCACGTCTGGTGTCGTCTTTCCGCGGGCAGTGTACCATTCTGGCCATCTGCTATAAGGCCAAGACGGTTCGTCACCTGGCTCTCCAGCATGGGGTGTATGCCATATACATGCCGATCAAGAGCTACGGCCATGAGTTCTTGTTGGCGGCCTTGCGCAAGCTGCTGTCTGACAACATGCTGCATCCTGAAGACCGTATCTGCTATCTCGGGTCGCAGCGCAAGGAACAGCGTACCTCATTCATGGAAATGAATATCGTGCGCAATCTCTTTGAGAACGAAGGCGAGGAGAGCTTCCCTAATTAAACGAGGGAAGCGTTCTTCGCTTCCTTCTATGAGGAGAGTCTCCCTTGTAGGGTGTCTCTTTGCGTAGGTAACACTGCTTTCTGCAAATGCCCTTTATGATCAAATCGATAGAGCTATTTTCTGGAACAGGCGGACTCGCCTTGGGGCTGCAGCAGGCTGGCTTCAGCCATGTTGCCCTTGTGGAGCGTGATGCCCGTTCGTGTGAGAACCTACAGTCCAATATCGATGCGGGTGCATGTGAGGCTGTGAAAGGTTGGCACGTTTTTCACTCAGATGTGCGGGCAATAGACTTCACCTCTTATGAAGGTGAGGTGCAAATGGTTTCGGGCGGCCCGCCCTGCCAGCCTTTCTCATTGGGCGGCAAAGCCCGTGCCCATGAGGATTGCAGGGATATGTTCCCGGAGGCTGTGCGCGCGGTTCGTGAGATAAAGCCGAAGGCTTTTGTCTTTGAGAATGTAAAAGGATTATTGCGTAAGTCTTTTTCCTCCTATTTCAACTACATATTGCTCCAGCTTGAGTATCCGGAAATCGTGGCTGTTCCGGGTATGACGTGGCAGGATCATTTGTCCTCCTTGGAGCGCTGTCATACTTCAGCTCCCCGACAGACTTTACGCTACAATGTTGCTTTCCGTTTGCTTAATACAGCGGATTATGGTGTCCCGCAAAAGCGGGAGCGTGTAGTAATAGTAGGCTTCCGTAGCGATGTGGATGCGCGGTGGAACTTTCCCGAGGGCACCCATTCCGAAGCTCTGCTTGCCTATGCACAATGGGTCTCCGGGATTTATTGGGAGGCTCATGGCATGGCGCGTCCTTCCTGTTGTCCCTTGTCTCCCGTCCGGCTTGATGCCATACGCCGGGAGGCCGGCTGTTTGTTTGATAAGCAACGGTGGCGAACCGTTCGCGATGCATGGGTCGGACTTTCCGATCCGGTTGAGATGGATTCGGAGATTCCGGATCATCTGTTTCGTGGCTGGGCACGCAGCTACCCTGGACATTCTGGCAGTCTTATGGATGCTCCTTCAAAAACGGTCAAGGCGGGGGCGCACGGCGTTCCTGGTGGTGAGAACATGATCTGTTTGGATGATGGAAGAATGCGGTATTTTACAGTCCGGGAGGCGGCCAGGCTTCAGACCTTTCCTGATAATTTCACCTTTTCCACTTCGTGGACGGAGAGCATGCGTCAGATAGGTAATGCTGTTCCAGTAAGGTTGGCACAGGTCGTGGGCGAAAGCGTAATGGGACATCTTAAAGAAGTATGATGGAATGAAAACAGATCTGCCTGTACATATTCCTTATAATCCACTTGAAAAGAAAAATATTGGATCCAGCATCATACAGGCTATGCTGGGCAGACCTCTTGAGGCACTGCCACCGACAGAACCTTTCATAGGAGCAGGTGTCTATGCGATATATTATAAAGGGACCAACACGATTTATACTCAATTAGCAAGGAATGAAATCCCTATATATGTAGGTAAGGCAATACCCATAGGGGCTCGTAAGGGGAATGTAGCTCTAAATTCTACACAGGGCACGGCACTTTATAATAGATTGCGCCAGCATGCCGATTCAATAGCGGCTGTAGAGGATTTTCGGCCGACGGATTTCATGTGTCGTTACTTGGCCGTTGATGATATTTGGATACCCTTGGCAGAAACACTCTTGATAGAACGTTTTCGCCCTGTTTGGAATGTGGCTGTTGATGGTTTTGGTAACCATGATCCTGGGAGAGGACGGTATAACCAGCAGCGTTCCGCATGGGATACGCTTCACTCTGGCCGGTTATGGGCAAAGCGTTTAAACAAAGGTTTGTTTACGAGATCTCAGCTGGCAGAAAAGGTGGCGCTTTTCATTTCGTCCCAATCATAAGTTGGGTCAATGCCTTTTCCTCTTTTGGTCGTTTATTGCTTGAAATGGCTATATGTTGAACCTCGAAGACTACATAACTGCACATACTACGGCTCCGGATGACTATTTGGCCCGTCTATACCGTGCCACACATCTGCACTTGCTTTATCCGCGTATGGCATCGGGGCCGGTACAGGGTCAGCTGTTGAAGATGCTTATGCAATTGGCGCGTCCGCGTTTGGTGGTGGAAATAGGCACTTACTCTGGTTATTCGGCACTGAGCATGGCGGCGGGAATGGAGAAGGGGGGCCGGGTGCTTACTTTTGAAGTAAATGACGAGCAGGCTGCTTTTACCCGTCCTTGGCTTGAGCACTCACCTTATGATGCCAAGGTGGAAATGTATGTGGGCGATGTATTCGAGCTGTTGCCAGCTATATGCCCGGCCATAGATGTGGCATTCGTGGATGCCAACAAGCGGGAATATACGGCCTATTATGACTTGCTTCTGCCCTTCATGCATAGTGGATCACTGCTGCTTGCCGATAATACGTTGTGGGACGGGCATGTGACAGATCCGCATTATGACCGCGACGCGCAGACGGTGGGGATCAGGATATTCAACGATCACGTGGCGGCAGACCCTCGCGTGGAGCAGGTCATACTGCCTGAGCGTGACGGTTTGACCCTTATACGGGTGAAGTAGTCGCAGCGGCTGGGGCGTTAATGCGAACGGAACGGAGGTGAAGCATACATAAATGTATGCTTCACCTCCGTTCCGTTCGCATGTTATCATGTGCTCCGTACGTAAAGAGGAAAACCCAGAAATTCTTCTTGACGGAGCGGGTATCGCTGATTCTATTGAGGCAGGTTCCGGCCGTTCTTTATTTAACGGCTTCAGCCAATTCGGAGCAGGGCTTGAACTTGATGACCTTGCGGGCTTCGATTTGAATCTTTTCCTTGGTTTGGGGGTTGATTCCCTCACGTGCAGGGCGTTCATTGAGAGCAAAAGTTCCAAACCCGAGAAGTGCTACCTTATCGCCTTGTTTCAATGCGTCAGATATGGCGCTGAGAGTGGTGTCAAGCGCTTTCTTGGAGTCTGCCTTGCTCAGCCCGGCGGCTGCAATGGCGTTGACGAGATCTGTTTTGTTCATATTGTAGATTGTATTAATGTGTTTGTCTCAGGTGTGTGGTGTGCCGGAGTCTTACTGAACGGCAAATCCTCTCATGGCATGGTACATGGGGAGTACAAGGCAAATATAGGGAGACATGGAGAGTTGTGCCAAATGTTTTTTTATTTTTTTTGCCCGTACAGACTAAAAAGCCCTGTTCGTGCCTATAAGTATGCCTATATCACTACAATTTTGGCGGCTGCGGCTTGTGAACCCTGCGTGTCGGCTACAAGGATATAGTACACGCCCGATCCGACTCTGGATGCATTGTTGGGACCTGTAATGTCCCATGTAGCAGATCCGCCCGTGGCTGTCAGCCGCTTGACGAGCTGTCCGCCTGCACTTACAATCTTCACTTCCGCTCCCTGTGTAAGTCCCGCAATCGTAACCCATCCATTGTATTCCGGGCGTACAGGATTGGGGTAGACTTTGATATTTTGCTTATTTAGGGTCGGTTCAGGCGGCGTTACGCCGGTACGGTATGCACACAGCCCCTTGTCTGTAGCGATCATAAGCTGGCCGGTTGTGGGATGTATGGCCAGACTCCATATGTTGTCAGAAAGGAGTGGGGAGTCAGCCTGTGTGTAGTGGGCAAGAACCTCACTTCCGTCTTCATTGACCAGGTAGAGGCCGGAACCTAATGTGCCCAGCCATTTGCGGTTGCCTTGGTCTACGGCCAATGCTGATACAGAGATGCCGGTAAGCAGATAGTCCGCATAGTTCGTGCCATCATTGCGCGGCACTTTAGGCTGGTAAAGCGTGAAAGAGCTGCCGAGCCATTGTGACGGGTCTGTTATGGCATATACACCGGTGCTGCATCCGAACCACAGTTGGCCGTTGAGGTCTTCTTTGATGTCGTAAACTCCTTGTATGTCACATGAGGTGCCGTCCTCGTTGGTCGCCTGTGAGCGGAACGAGGATAGGTCATCGGAGTTGTCGGAGAAGGTTCCGCCATCATCCAGACAATACAGTCCGGAGCGGGAAAGGCTGGTAGTGTTGCGGGAAGTGACCCACAGGTGTCCGCCGGAGTCGATGAGTGTCTTTTCGGGAGTAGACTGAGAGGCAATGGCCGCATCGTAAAGTTCCTGCCACTCACCTTGCACTGTGAGGCGTTTGAGTGTATTCCTTGTGGCATAGTTTGTCATGAGCAGGTTGCCGTCGCTGTCATAGTTGAGACCGTCCACAATCGTATAGCTTGCATCTCCATTGGCTCCCGTAGCGATGGAAAGCGGGGAATTGGAGGAGTTGTAATGCCGGACGAACTCAAAATTTCGGAACTCCAACAGGCCGGAACGTGAGCCGATAAAGTGGTGTGTCGGATCGGCGGGATCTTCTGCGATGGACAATACGCTGTAGTAAGGGACTTTGTCGTTGAGGGAGAAGCCTTTTTCTTGGAAGAAATGCCATTTCCCATCATTGTCAAGTGCCATAGCCGTAGGAGTCGTTTCCGCTTTTCCACCGGCATAGTCCAAACGTCCTCCTGCTACAAGAAGTCTTCCCTCCGGAGTATAACGCAGGTTGTAAGCCTGGTCACGTCTGGGACCGAAACCGCCCAGCGTCGCTCCTGTAGGCGCCATGGAACCTGCCGCCACATCAACGTGGTAGGCGAAAAGTGAGTCGGAGGCAGTGACAAGCCACCAGGTGTCATCGCTTGTGCGGGTGAGTTGCCGAGGGGCACGGGGCAATGGTACGGCATATTCGACTTTGAGTGGATTATTGGCCGAAGTCGTTATGAAGCGTCCGCCGTCATAAAAGGCCATGCCCCCTCCTGCCATTGAAACGGCATCTTGTGGAGAGTGAGGATGAACGGGCGTAATATGCCCTTCTGCGTCCATGTAGCAAAGTCCACGATAAGCCGCCTTGCCGCCTTGGGCGTTTTCGTTGTTGTATGTGACGGTCAGATAGGCACCTGGGCCATTGGGCATCAGCGTGGATATGTTGAGGCCTTGGGGAATGGCGTGCCACTGCGTGGTGCTGTACAGATTGTCGGTCAATTTGCCTTTGATGAGGGCAGTTGCTGCCGGGGCAAGGCACAGGCTGTCGCCTATGACCGTCGCATCACGCACGACCTGCCCGATCTGGTAATATCCCTTGATCTCACGCTTGGCCAGATCGATGAGAACCACTCCCGTGCTGGTACACAGGGTGGCCCATTTTCCGGAAGTCCTCAGCCTGTTGGGGAGGATTTTCGCCTCTGTATAGTTTTTGAGCTGGGGCATGTTGAATATGCTGCCGTCTGGATAGATCAAGTCTATATCGTTGTTCTCATAAAGGGCAACTAAGCATTGTACATTATCATTCCATGCCAGATAGTTAATGCCTTTAGATGAGAGGCCGTCCTGTTTGTCAATAGTGGTCTGGCTCTGGTCTGCGGTGTCATATACGATCAGATTGCCGTTGAATGTAGCATACAGACGGGAGCCTGCCGCAGCTATTTGCCCGGCATCGCGGTAAGCCAGATAAAGCTGCCAACGATTGTCGTCTGCAGCATGCACAGTTGTGGCTTGAAGCATAAACAACAGGCTGACGATTGGTATAATGAGATGCTTCATGGGTTTCAATGACTTAGTGACATCCCCGTTTCGGATGGGCAGGAATGGAAGCGCAGCGGTGTGAGGGGTATTTCCAATAAGAAAGAGAGCCGGAAGTCTCCTCTATGGGGCTTAGCAGCGGGTGGTCTGTTGTGGAGGAATTAGTGCTTTTTGCCCTTTGTAAGGAAGTCTGCTAAACGGGCTACAGCCCGGGCACGATGGGAGATGGCGTTTTTTACATTGACTCCCAATTGGGCGAAGGTCAGGCTATGGGGATTGGCTTTTGCCCCTGGCTCTGGGATGAAGACAGGATCATATCCAAATCCCTCGTTACCCTGCTCTTGGGTGGCGATGATTCCTTTCACCTCTCCGCTGAAAAGATGTTCTTCTCCGTTGAGAATGAGTGCGATGACCGTACGGAAACGAGCAGACCTGTCACTCATTCCATTAAGTGCCCCTAACAATTTGGCCGTATTGGCAACGGGGTCGTGGCGGTCGGGATAAGCGTAGCGTGCGGTGTGAACCCCGGGAAGTCCACCCAAAGCCGTTACTTCCAGCCCCGTGTCATCGGCAAAACAATCAAAACCATATTTTTCCTTGACCCATCGTGCCTTGATCAACGCGTTTCCTTCCAGCGTCGGAGCCGTTTCGGGGATATCGTCATGACAACCTATATCATTGAGGCTTAGGATACTTATGCCGGTGGGCATGAGGATTTCGCGTATCTCGGATAACTTGTGTGCGTTGTTCGTAGCAAATACTATTTGCATAATGGCAGTGTTGTAGGAATTAATGTTCTATTTCTGGAGGGAAGTGTCGCTATTTCTTTTCGGCCTTGACTTTAATGCGGTCGAAACCCTCTCCGAAAACGCCGATGACCTTGGATTGTGATACAAATGCAGCGGGGTCAATACCTTGTATGATACGGAAAATGTTAGTGCTTTCGCGCTTCTTGGCCAGCACGACAAGAACTTTGCGTTCTTGTTTGGTGTACCATCCTTGGCCTTCAAGTACGGTAACACCTCGGTGTGTGGCGTTGATGGCGGCAGCAATCTCATCGTATTTGCGGGAGAATATGAGGAACTGAACCGACTGTCGTCCCCGGTCTACTACATAGTCGAGCATCAGGTTGGTGATGATCAGCGTGCAATATCCGTAGAGCAGTTTATCCACACTGCCTGTGGGGAGAAAGATACTTGACGTGATGATGAACAAGTCGCAGAGCATCATCATTTGTCCGAGAGTCACATCGCGGTATTTATTGATGATGGCCGCAATGATGTCAGTCCCGCCAGTGGAGCCGTTGTTGAGGAAAACCAGCCCGATACCAATGCCCTCGATGGCGGCTCCCAAGATACAGGACATGAAAATATTGTCGGTCACGACTTGGGGAAGTCCGCTTTGGGGATTGACATAAGCGAACATCTCCGGATGTGCAACGGCTAACTCACGCATAAATTCCTGTGCACCGCCCAGCAGGAAAGTAAGCATGAAAACGGCATAGATGGTCTTGACACAGAATTTCCAGCCCAATACACGTACCGCTATGACCAGCAATATGATATTGACCAGAAAGAAAGTGTATTGGACGGGAAATCCCGTAGCATAGTAGATTACTGCACCTGCACCCGCCAAACCTCCTGTTGTGATTTCATAGGGGAGTTGGAAGCAGGTAAAACCTATGGCGTACATCAGCAAGCCAATGGTGATAATCACGTAGTCGCGCAAGTCCTGCATGAATGTCAGCTTGAATTTGGCCATAAATTGTGCGTGTTATGAAAGTTCGCGGGAAAGTGTGGGTTGGCACATGGATTCATCGTTCTACGTGCCGTCTCGCTTCGCTCTGGATTTACTTAATAACGATGTTGACGATTCTTCCTGGAACAACGATCACTTTGACGACTTGCTTGCCTCCAACGTATTTGGCTGTTTGGGGAGCGGCGAGAGCGGCTTTCTCTATGTCTTCTTTGGTGGCGTCGGCCGCAAAGTCGAGTGTGAAACGTGTCTTGCCATTAAAGGAAATGGAGAGTGTCGCGCGATCTTCCTTGAGGTATTGCTCATCACAGACAGGCCAAGGGGCAGAAGTGACGGAGCTGTCATGTCCCAGGGCATGCCAAAGTTCCTCGCAAATGTGCGGGGTGAAGGGAGCAAGCAATGAAACCAGTGAACCGAGAATCTGGCTGCTGTGACATTTCTGCTGGGTCAGTTCGCCAACTGCTATCATGAAGGCGGGGACTGCCGTGTTGTAGGCAAATACCTCCACATCGTCAGTCACCTTGCGTATCAGTTTGTGCAGGGTCTTCAGATTGTCACGGGTCGGGGCTTCGTCGGTCACCGCCCAATCGCCATTCTTGGGATAGAAGAGCTGCCAAAACTTACGCAGAAAACGGAAACAGCCATCGATACCATTGGAATCCCAGGGCTTGCTTTGGTTGATAGGACCCAAAAACATTTCGTACAAGCGCAGCGTGTCGGCCCCATACCTTTCAACGATGCTGTCGGGGTTCACCACGTTGTACATAGACTTGGACATCTTCTCTACAGCCCATCCGCAGACGTATTTGCCATCTTCGAGCACAAATTCGGCATTGGCATATTCGGGTCTCCATTTTTTGAAGGCTTCGATGTCGAGGATGTCATTGCTGACTATGTTCACGTCCACGTGCAGAGGAGTCGTCTCGTACTCTTCTTTCAGTCCCAAGCTTACAAAGGTGTTGGTATCTTTGATGCGGTATACGAAATTGGAGCGTCCTTGGATCATTCCTTGGTTGACCAGCTTCTGGAAGGGCTCTTCCGTACAGGATACTCCAAGATCATGGAGGAACTTGTTCCAGTAGCGGCTGTATATGAGGTGTCCTGTAGCGTGTTCAGAGCCGCCTATGTACAGATCCACGCACCGCCAGTAATGGTCGGCGCGCATAGATACAAGTTCATGGTCATTATGTGGATCCATGTAACGCAGATAGTAGGCGGAGGACCCAGCGAATCCCGGCATGGTAGACAATTCGAGCGGATATACGTTCACATTGTCGATCCGGCTGTTGTCGGTCACGCGGTGTGCCTGTTCGTCCCATGCCCAGCGCGTGGCGTTGCCCAAGGGAGGCTCGCCCGTTTCTGTGGGCTTGAAGTCTGTAACTTCGGGCAGCTCCAGCGGCAGACATTCTTCAGGGATAGGTTGGGGCATGCCGTTTTTGTAGTAGATGGGGAAAGGTTCTCCCCAGTATCGTTGACGGCTGAAGATGGCATCGCGCAGGCGGTAGTTAACTTTCACACGTCCCAGACCTTTTTCTGTCACGAAGCGCCGTGTGGCTTCAATGGCCTCTTTGACGGTCAGTCCGTTGAGGCTAAAGTTGTCAAGCGAAGAGGTTCCAGCTGCAGGAGAGTTCACCACGCGCCCTTCCTTGGCATCGAAGCTCTCTTCTGAGACATCAGCCCCTTCGATAAGAGGTATAACCGGCAGGTTGAAATGGCGGGCAAAGGCATAGTCACGTGAATCATGCGCTGGTACGGCCATGATGGCTCCAGTGCCGTATCCTGCCAGTACGTAGTCGCTGACCCAAATGGGAAGAGGCCGCCCTGTGAAAGGATTGAGGGCGTACGAGCCTGTGAAGACTCCTGTGACCCTACGGTCGGCGATGCGCTCTCGTTCCGTACGCTTTTTGGTGGCTTCTACATAAGCCTCCACCTCTTCGTGTTTTTCGGGACGTGTCAGCTGAAAAACCAATTCACTTTCAGGTGCCAAAACCATGAAGGTTACACCGAAGATGGTATCGGCTCGTGTAGTGAAGATTGTAAATTCGACATCGCTGTCCTGTACCTTAAAGCGCATTTCTGTGCCTTCTGAACGGCCGATCCAGTTGCGCTGTGTCTCCTTGATGCTGTCGCTCCAGTCTACGGTATCCAATCCGTCAAGCAGGCGTTGGGCATAAGCACTGACTCGTAGACACCATTGCTTCATTTTCTTCTGTACAACGGGATAGCCGCCACGTTCACTTACGCCATCGACAACCTCATCGTTGGCCAATACAGTACCCAACTTGGGACACCAGTTGACCATTGTTTCCCCAAGATAGGCCAAACGGTAGTTCATAAGGACTTGTTCTTGCTCTGCCGGACTCATGGACTGCCATTTTGTTGCGGTGAAGGCCAACTCCTCTCCTTGTGCCACATCGAGGTTATCGGTACCCTGTTGGGCAAAATGTGCCATCAGCTCCTCAATAGGTTTTGCCTTGTGGGATTTATTGCAATAGTATGACTTGTACATTTGCAAGAAAGCCCATTGTGTCCAATGGTAGTATTTCGGGTCGCAAGTGCGGATTTCCCGTTCCCAGTCAAAGGCAAATCCGATGCGGTCCAGCTGTTTGCGGTAGCGGGCAATGTTTTGTTCGGTTGTAATGGCGGGATGTTGCCCCGTCTGTATGGCATACTGCTCAGCCGGGAGACCGTAGGCATCGTACCCCATGGGATTAAGCACGTTATAACCTTGCTGGCGCTTGTAGCGGGCGTAGATGTCTGAGGCAATATAGCCCAGTGGATGTCCTACATGCAGTCCTGCTCCCGAGGGGTAAGGGAACATGTTGAGTACATAGTATTTAGGCTTGCTCTCATCGGTCTCAGCATGGTAGGTGTGATGTTCTGCCCATGCCTTTTGCCATTTGGGTTCAATAGCTGAGAAGTTATAATCCATATTCTATCGCTTTCAATAAAAAGTAAAGGTGCAGGAATCTTATTTTCCTGCTTGCAAAGTTAGTGTATGGCTGTCGCAAGACAAAGTATTTGACAGTGCAATCCACAGAAAGAGACTTTCGTTTGACCTCTCTGTAGGCGGGTAGATGATAAGGGAAATAAGACTGTGAATGTACTAAAACAGAGATAGATGAGTTGGCACATAAAAAGGTGAAGCTCATTGGGCTGCGGGTTGGGCACAAAGCTTGTGAGGGGCGGCTGTCCTCGTCTTTAATAAGGCGAAAGGGATACGTCTGAATGACAGCGTATCCCTTTCGTATGTATTCCGGAAATAGGGGAACTTGCATCCCTTTGCCACTACAATAATTCAGTCGGTCTCCTGTGCTCTATCCACATGGTTGCGGATGGGGAGGGGTGTTTTGAACGATGAAGGCACGCACGCGTTCTGGTTGAGATTTGGATGGATTCAGCACGAGGCTATGCGCATCTTCTAAGGCATGTTTGTTGGGGGTGTTCCATCCTCAAGACCTTCGTAAATGGGTGCTATTTCCGCGAATTATGTGAAGAACCGCGCCTGCGGAACTTCTTGCCAGTCTGAGGCTTGTTTGCTTGATGGTTGTCTCGTTTGGACTTCCCACCGTGGCTATTCGTGTCGTGGTGGTCATTTCCCGGGCCGATCGTATGTGCATCATCTTCTCCTACGAGGGCGAAGTCGAGCTGGCGCCGCTCCAAGTTGGCACGTTCAACACGTATACGCACCTTGTCGCCCAAGGAATAGCGTTTGTGGTAACGTCGGCCCACGAGGCAGAAGTTGCGTTCGTCAAACTCATAATAATCATCGAGCAGCATACGCAGGGGGATCATTCCTTCACAACTGTTCTCGTCCACCTCCACATACAGGCCGAATTCCGTAACACCGCTGACAGTGCCGTCAAACTCCTGACCTATACGGTCACCCATGAACTCTACCTGCTTGTATTTAATGCTGGCGCGTTCGGCAGTGGTGGCGAGCTGCTCCATGTCAGAGGCGTGTATGCACAGGTCCTCATATTTCTGCTGGTTGACAGATCGTCCGCCTTCGGCATAGCGTGTGAGCAGACGGTGTACCATGGTATCGGGATAGCGGCGTATGGGTGAGGTGAAGTGGGTATAGTATTTGAACATAAGGCCATAATGCCCGATGTTATGCGTTGAGTAACGGGCTTTCATCATGGCGCGTAGAGCCACCAGTTCTACCACGTCTTCCTCCTTTTTGCCTTTTACGTCCTCAAGCAGCCGGTTGAGGCTTTTGCTCACTTCTGTCTTGGTGCCATCCGTACGTATCTTGTAGCCGAACCGGGCAATGAATGCGGCCAGCTTTTCCATCTTTTCCGGGTCGGGTACGTCATGGATACGGTAAGGGAACACCTTGGGCTTTTTGCCTTTGGGCACAACGGCGATCTTTTCCGCCACGCTCTTGTTGGCTAAGAGCATGAACTCTTCAACCAGCTTGTTGGCATCCTTGGCCACCTTGACATAAGTGGAGATGGGATGCCCCTTTTCGTCAACCTCGAAGCGGACTTCAGAACGGTCGAAGCCGATGGCTCCGTTCTTGAAGCGCTGTTCGCGAAGCTGCTTGGCCAGCCGGTTGAGTGTGATAAGCTCGGTGGCGTATTCTCCTTCTGGGGCAGATCCCTTAGGCAAGGGTTCGGGATGGTCGCCGGGCAGGTTGAGATCAGCCTGTGAGGCTTCGCCGTTGCGTTCGAGGACAGACTGCACCTCCTCATAAGTAAAGCGTCGGTTAGAACGTATGACGGTATGGGCTAAGTGCCAGTCTTGTATTTCTGCCTTTTCATTGAGAGTGAAGATGGTAGAGTAAGCCAATTTTTCTTCGTCTTGTCGGAGAGAGCAGATGAAGTTGCAGAGTCTTTCGGGCAGCATAGGGATGGTGCGGTCTACGAGATAAACGCTCGTAGCACGCTTTTGCGCTTCGCGGTCGATAATGTCACCTTCCTTGACGTAGTGGCTCACATCGGCAATATGCACGCCGATTTCCCAAAGCCCCTTGCCCAAGGGACGGATGGAAAGGGCGTCATCAAAGTCCTTGGCGTCGTGCGGGTCGATGGTGAAGGTCGTCACTTCCCGGAAGTCCTCACGTTTGGCGATTTCTTCGGGTGTTATGCCGGGATCAATGGCATCTGCGGCTTTTTCCACTCTTTCTGGATAGCTATAGGGGAGGCCGTACTGCGCCAGTATGGCATGCATTTCTGCATTGTTTTCTCCCTGACGGCCGAGGATGCCAACTACTTTCCCGATGGGACTCTTTGAATCGGTTGGCCATTCCACAATCTTCACAACGGCCTTGTCACCGTTTTGACCGCCTTTCAGCTTGTCTTTGGGTATGAAGATGTCGGTAGCCAGTGAGCGGCTTTCAGTAACGAGGAAGCCGTATCCTTTTTCAACTTGCAGCTCTCCTACGAAAGTGTCATTTTTTCGTTCCAAAATCTCGCTGACTTCTGCTTCGCGTGTGTGTCCGGCCCGACGTGCCAGCATCGTCACACGCACTCGGTCGCCATCGAGGGCATGCAAGGAGTTGCGTTCGCATACGAGGATACTCTTGCCGCCGTCATCGGGGATAAAGGAGTTGCGTCCGTTGCGTTTACGCTGAAAAGTGCCCACCATTACATTAGACAATACGGCATTGCGATAATGTCCGTTGCCATCTGTAGAGATGTAATCATCAAGTACCAAGTCGCGAAGGGCATCTACCACCGTCATTTTGGCAGGATGATTGTTAGCCTTGAGTATTTTGAAAAGTTCTTTGACATCGAACTCCCGATCAGGCTCTTTGCTGAATAGGTCGGAGAGCATCTGTGCGGCATTTTTCTTTTTCAGCCGCCCTGCGGGTGTCCTGCCGTTCATGTCTTTTACCATAATGAGATATTATTGTGTGTTGTGGCGGTTGGATCGTTTTTCCCGGTTTATGCAGTTTTGATAAAACGTCGTGTGAGGTACTTGACGGGATACCATAAACTGGCAAAGCCCATGACCACAACAGTTATAAACACCAGCGCAAAATCAGAAAAGTAAAATCCTACGGGATAGGAATCTACAATAAAGGTGCCTTCTTCATCGCCCATTTTGATAAGCCCGAACTGCTGTTGTGCCCAACAGAGTAACAGTCCTATGAGCAATCCTGACACCGCTCCTATCAGTGTGATGAAGCGGCCTTCATACAGGAATATGCGAAAAATGGTATGTTCCGAAGCTCCCAGACAGTTAAGCGTGGCCATATCCTCATGCTTGTCGCAGACGATCATTGATACAGATCCGATGATATTAAAGCATGCGATGAGCAATATGAAGGTGAGGAAAATATAGGCGACCATCTTCTCTATCTGCATGAAACGATACATATCTTCCTGTTGCTCCAGCTGATCTTTCACTATGAATTTGCCCTGACCTGCTTTCATCAGGCTCTCTTTCAGCTTGTTTATGTCAGAGCCTGATTTAAGGCTAAGTTCCAGAGCCGTAGCCTGTAAGGGTTTTTCAAAAAGTCGTTGTGCAAAGGACAGCGGGACAAGCAGATAGTTCTCATCGTACTTGCGCTGGTTTACATTAAAGCAAACTCCCGATGCTACAATATCTTCTACACTGAAATTTTCAATGGGGTTGGCCATGTTTACCCGTTCTCCTCCCCTTGGGGCACATATTTGTAGCGTTCCATAGTTCAGGCCACCCATCTGGGCTGCAAGCCCTATGCCCGGTGTACCATAGCTGATGCCTGCCTGTTCCAGTTTCCACTCCCCATTACCATAGAGTATGGAGCGTAAATGTGTCACATGCTCAAACTGTGCGTCAATACCTTTGACTGTGATGACTGTAGGGCGACCTTGGAAGAGAATAAGTGCGTTGTCCGTCAGTGTGAATGAAGCCGCCGCCACTCCAGATCGATTCCTCATGCCACGTATGGTAGGATCGTCCGTGCAGAAGAACTTGCCTTTGGCGGGTGTGACCATTAATGGGGGGTCAAACTGTGTATAGAGCGAACTCATCAGATCCCGGAATCCGCTGAAAACCGCCAAAGTGCATAGTAGTGCGGCTGTGCAGAAGGCAATTCCCGCGACACTGATGCCTGATATGATATTGATGGCGCGCATCTTTTTGCGAGAAAACAGATAGCGCCGTGCCACCATAAGAGGCAGTCGTATGGCGGAAAGGCTAAACATGGTCGGGTGTAGTTATGGGTTGCCCCTTCGTGCCTTCTTCTGTTCCGTGTTCTTTTTCGGCGTGTGGTGTAGTGCCGAGCAGACTGTCGATATGCTCCAAATAGTCAAGGGAGTCATCTATAAAGAAGCTTAGTTCCGGGATGATGCGTAGTTGGTGACGTGTACGCCGTCCCAACTCATAGCGTACTTGTGCGGCGTTGCTGTTGATATTCTTAAGAATCTGCTGAGCCTGTTCAGACGGAAAGATGCTCAGGTAGCCTCGGGCGATACTTAGGTCCGGACTTATGCGAACAGCGCTTACACTGACCAATACGCCATGTGTGGCCTGTGTCTGACGTTGAAAAATATCGCTCAGTTCTTTCTGTATAAGACGGGCTATTTTTTGTTGGCGGGTAGTTTGCATGATAGATGTAAATAAATATAGAGACTTTGGCGTAAGTCTGATAAATAGCAACGATGAGGATAAATGGCTGTGTCCCCCACACGTCAGATGGGGGTGGTTGCCTGTTTGAGCCACTGACGGTCTGCCTCGTGGTAGAGACGTGGCATAATTAGTTGACGCAGCATGGCATGATAGGCGTTGATTTGTTCAATCTCTACGGAAGTCAGTGCCTTCAGGTCTATTGGTTCAACGTCATAGGGGCAGAGTGTCAGAACCTCGAATTGCAAGAATTTGCCAAATGCCGTGCTTTCCGCTTCTACCGTGAGCAGCGTGTTTTCGATACGAACGCCGAAATGTCCCTCTACGTATATACCCGGCTCATCGGTCACTGTGTAGCCTTCAAGTAGGGGGAGTAGGGTGCAGGTTCGTAGATTCTTGCGTATTTGATATGATCCTTCATGTACACACAAGTGGGCGCCTACGCCGTGTCCTGTTCCATGACCAAAGTCATAGCCTTCATTCCACATATATTGGCGTGCTGCCAAGTCGAGCTGAATGCCCGTTGTTCCTTGTGGGAAATGCTGTCGCTGCAAGGCCAGATGTCCCTTAAGAACCAGTGTATATACACGGCGTTCTTCTTCAGTGAGAGTTCCCAAGGCCAGTGTGCGGGTTATATCCGTAGTGCCACAGTCGTATTGTGCGCCACTGTCAAGCAATAGCAGCCCATGAGGTTCGAGCTGGCTGTCTGTACTGTCTGAAGCTTCGTAATGTACGATGGCTCCATGTGGCCCGTACCCTGCAATGGTGGCGAAACTGAGTTGCTCAAATCCACTCTGTTCAGCTCTTAAGGCTGTAAGCTTTTGGTCGAGTTCCATCTCCGTTGGGAGTGTGCCAGCACATCTCATGTCATTCATCCAACGCATGAACTGTACCAATGCTACACCATCGCGCAACATGGCTTCTCGAAGTCCTTCGCACTCAGCTTTACACTTTTTCGCCCGCCACAGGGAAACAGGATTCGGAAAATGCCTTCGGGCATTCCCATCATCCAGCATAAGTGGTGCTGTCGTTCGGTCATAACTGCAGGAATGCAGATACTCCCACATCGCCAGCTCGTTGTATGCACGGAGTTTTACTTGGCATTGGCCTAACTGTAATGCCGCTTCGGGCATGAGTGTCTCGGCATGCGTAAAAAGGGTGTAGCTCCCTTCTTCCACATTGATGGCCAGCCATGCGGTGAATACTGGGTTGTACTCAATGTCGCTTCCACGCAAGTTGAGCAGCCAAGCAATATCGGCCAGATCGTTGATCAGATAATATCCTTTGACGCCAGCCTGTCTCAGGTGGGTGGTAAGGCGTTGTAATTTGTCCGAAATCGCTACACCAGCCCATTGCATATCTTGTACCTTTATGGGTTCACAGGGTAGGGGAGGTCTTTGAGGCCAAACTTCGGACAATAGGCAGGCTGTGCTGATGCCTTCTAATTCCAGACCTGCACTTTCCGCTTCTTCACGTAGACTGACGGTCACCATGTCATGTGGTGCATGAAGTGTCATTATATCCTGTGCGGCGCACCATTGCAGCGGAGAGGGTACTTGTGCCTCTCCTTCTTTCATGAGAGAGAATCCCAATTGTTCCAGTTCTTCAGCAGCTTGCAGCCAATAACGGCTGTCTGTCCACATTAGGGCTTCATTGAGGGTAACGATGGCCGTGGCCGCTGACCCTGTAAATCCTGTCAGGTAACGCAGATATTGCCAATGTGGGGCAATGTATTCGCTGGCATGGGGGTCGGCAATGGGGATGAGGAGCGCTTTTACTTCATGTGCCTTCATCCATTGACGCAATAGGTCTACGGGGCGGTCTGACATGGCGGATTTCTTTTGGGGATGGGCATCGGAATGCCTGAACAAGGCCTATTTGCTGAGTTCAAGCATGCGTTCTATCGGTCTTACGGCACGGGCGGCAACGTCTCTTGGGACGTCAATTTCGGGCCATTCATATTTAAGTGCATTGTAAACCTTGGGAAGTGTACACAGTTTCATGAAGTTACACTCATTACAAGCACAGGTGGAATCATCGGGTGGAACGGGTATGAATTGCTTCTTGGGACATTTCTTTTGCATCTCGTGCAGAATGCCACTTTCCGTCACGACAAGGAATGTATTGCGGTCACTTTCCGTTGCATACTTCAGTAACGCGGCGGTAGAGCCTACCACATCCGCCAATTTGACTACGGCACCGCGACATTCGGGATGTACAAGAACCTTGGCTCCGGGAAATTCGTGCTTCAGTTCAACCAATTTCTCTACAGAGAAGCGTTCGTGTACGTGACAAGCTCCATCCCATAGCAGCATATGTCGCCCTGTCAGTTGGTTGAGATAGGAGCCGAGGTTCTTGTCTGGGCCAAATATGAGTTTGGCATCCTTGGGGAAAGAGTCTACGATCTTTCGTGCATTGCCTGATGTCACGACTACATCGGTCAATGCCTTGACTGCCGCAGATGTATTGACGTAAGAAATGACCTGATATCCGGGATGTGCCTTGACGAAGGCTTCAAAGCTGTCAGCCGGGCAGCTTTCGGCCAGCGAACAGTCTGCGTTGAGATCCGGTGAGAGCACTTTCTTGTCTGGGCAGAGAATCTTGCAGGTTTCTCCCATGAAGTGAACTCCGCACATTACGATGATGTCGGCATCCGTCCGTGCGGCTTGCTGAGCCAGCCCAAGACTGTCACCCACATAGTCTGCTACGTCTTGCACAGGGCCTTCTGTATAGTAATGTGCCAATATGATGGCGTTCTTTTCGCGGCACAAATTGCGTATAGCTTGGGAGAGGTCTGTCCCTTCCGGTATGGGCTCGTCAGCATAGCCTTTGGCTCTCCAAGAGGGTTTGACTTCTGTCATGTTATTCTCGTCCATATAGCAATGTATATATATGGTGCAAAAATACGACTTAAAGAAGAAAACTGTAATTTTGCGGACAGATTTTTATACCGCACACGTAAGCGTCTACATGTCAATGAAAATACTCCATACTGCCGATTGGCATCTCGGTGCGACCTTCCATGGTCACAACCGGACTATTGAGCATCGCCACTTTCTTGATTGGCTGCTTGCCACTTTACGTGAGCGTCGGCCCGATGCTCTTCTTGTTGCAGGAGATGTATTTGACACGTCCAATCCACCTGCTGCAGCAGAAGAACTGTTCTATGATTTTATGACCGAAGCAACCCGTGCCGTGCCTGGCCTGCAGGTTGTGGTAGTGGCAGGCAATCATGATTCGGGCGCCCGTATGGAAGCACCGGCCCGTCTGCTACGGGGTATGGGGGTTTATGTGCGTGGTCTCATGCCTTATGTGGATGATGCCGATGAGCCGGATTTGGATCATCTTATTCTTCCCTTGGCCCCATTGGGCCAGACAGAGGCCACCTGTGTCTGTTTGGCCATGCCTTACCTGCGTGCTGCTGATTGCCCGCAAGGGCTTACTCAATCAGAGGGCTTGGCCTTCTGGTTTGACCGCTTGCACCGTTGTCTTAAGCGTACCCCTTTTAAAGGATTGCCCGTGGTAGTGGCTGCACATTTTTATGCGGCGGGAGCGCAGATCTGTGCCGGCGCACACTCAGAACGTTTGGTCGTGGGTGGTCAGGACTGTGTGGATCCGTCTGTAGTAGGGCGGGATGTGAGTTATACAGCTTTGGGACATCTGCATCGTGCGCAGCAGGTGGCAGGCGACCCTAATGTATATTATGCGGGGAGCGCACTTCCTATGTCGTTCGCGGAGCAGGCTTATCAGCATGGTGCATGGTGGGTAGATCTGGATAATGAGGGAGCAGCTTCAGTGAGCAGGTTGGCATATGAACCTTTGCGTCATCTATTGAGCATCCCTTCTTCTCCAGGGCGGGCGGCTACGCGGCAGGAGGTTCTGGATGCTTGTGCCGCTTTGCCACACCGTGCAAAAAATGATCGTGGGGATGATTGGCCTTATTTGGAGATACGCTTGGAGGAGGAACAGCCCGAACCGGAATTGCTGCATGAAGTGATGCAGCTGTTGTCCGATCGTGCTGTGCGTTTTTGCCGTATGGAGCGTGTCAGAAAGGCCGGTGGGACGGTAGAGGAGCTACAGCCGCCGACTCCCGAAGAGCTTCGCCATGACGATCCCTTTGACTTGGCACAATCTTATTATCAGCAGTGCTATCATGCTGATATGCCTCGTCCTATGTCAGAACGTTTTGATCAGGCTCGTAGTCGTCTGTCAGATGCATCTGTTGCAGGCGAAGAGAAACCGTCCGCCACTGCTGCCGTGTCTTCTCCGATGGAATGAGCTTTGATGTCGTTCTTCCTTCACTTCCAGATTCTTATTTACTGTTCGTCTCTGCATAGTTTAACGACTGTTTCGTGTATGCGGAAAAAACTATCCCATTCTCTCTATAGTTCATGCAAATAGAAAAGATAACGCTGTGCAACCTGGCTTCAATCGCTGGAGAGCAGACTATTGATTTCACCCGTGAGCCTTTACGGTCTGCGGCACTTTTCGCCATAACAGGTGACACGGGCGCAGGAAAAAGCACCATACTTGATGCTGTGTGTCTGGCGCTCTATAACCGTGCCCCACGTTTGGATGGGGTGGAACAAATCAAGTCTGACGACCTTGACCGTGTAACGGGGAAGGCTCAACTTGTACAGGGTAACAGGCCGGCATCGATGTTGCGGCGTGGGGAGAAAGAGGGTTTTGCTCAGGTAACTTTTGTCACGCTGGATGGCGATCGCTATGAAGCACGTTGGAGTGTCCGTGTCAAACGTACAGGCACTTATGATACTCCTGAGCGTGAATTGTGTCAAGTTTCTCCTCGCAAGCGGCGCTTCGATAAGTCTGATATTCAAAATGTCATTGAGCGGGCTGTAGGACTTACTTACGAACAGTTTACGCGTACAGTTATTTTGGCACAGAATAGTTTTGCAAACTTTCTGCGTGCCAGAAGCGCAGAGAAAGCGGTACTGTTAGAGAAATTAACAGGCACGGAAGTGTATGGGGCGTTGTCACGTAGCATTTATGAGATGAGCAGTGAGGCGGATGCTGCCGTACGTGACCTGGACAATCGTATGCAAGGCATGTTGCATGATCGTCTTGATGAGCCGACATTGGCGGAGGTCACTGAACGGCAGAACTTGCTCACAGCCTCATTCAATGAGGCGGCGGACAGGCAGTCGCTTTTAGAACGGCAGCAGGCGTGGTATGCATTGTTCGATCAAGCCAGTGCCGATGTTGTGGACCGGGAGGCGGATTTGGTATCTGTCAACAAACAGCTTATGGCTGTGCGTGCTGAAGAGCTGGCTCTTATGCGCTATGATGAGCTGTTGCCCCTGCGTCCGGCTTTTCAGGAAATCATGATGAGGCGGGCGGATATCACACGCTTAAAGGGTGAGCAGGAGAAAATGGACGCGGCATTGACTGATGCGCGTGACGCTTTGAGGCAGTCCATGTCTCGTCTTGATACAGCGCGTGAACGTACGGCAGATGCGGAGCAGCGACGCGACTTGCGTGCGCCGGCCATCAATAGGGGGCATGCGCTCGGTGGTGAGATAGCAGTGGCCACAGAGCAGTTGGAGCATCTGAACGCCCGTTTGCGGACAGCCCAGATGGCCGCCTCCAAGCGGACTGAGGCATTGAGCGCCAAGCAGGAATTGGCAGCCCGAATATCCGAATCCTTGAGTCGTGCAGAGTTGCACAGGCAGGCTTTGTCCGTGCATAGTCTTATGTTTGAGAAGTTTGACCTCATCAAGGACAAACTCTCGTTGCTATTTTCCGAGACGCGTCGCAATGTGGAGGCACACAAGCGGAGTCAGGATTTGGTGCGTCGTCGTCAGGAACTACAGAAGCAGGGTGAGAAGGCTGAACAGGAACAGCACAATCACCAAGCCCAGCTTAATGCCTTAAAAAGTGAGTTGCTCATACATCAGCAGACCAATCGCGGTCGTGATTCTGTCCGTTTGCAGCAGGCTGCGGCGGAAAGCAGACAACGATTACAGATGCTTAAGCGTGCCGCGCAGTTGTGGAAGCATATATCTGAAGGCTATGCGACTTTGGCCGAGCACAGTGCGGAACTGCGTCGTGCTCAGACAGAGCTGTCACAGCTACAGCTTGAAGCGCAGAAACTTGAGATAGAGGTGACCGCGGCGGTAGAGGCATATACACGGGTGAATACGGCTTACACGCTGTCACAGTCACAAAATATTGTGCGCCTGCGCAAGCAGCTGAAGGAAGGGACGGCCTGCCCTGTGTGCGGTGCGACCCACCATCCTTATCATACCGAGACAGAGCGGGAGTTGGGAGAGCTGCTCTCTACGCTCAACAAGGAATATTTGAATCTTCAGCAAACCATGAATGTGCGCCGTGAGCATCTGCAAAATTTACGTGAGGATCTGGCGGCACGTGGGGCGGCTATCGAAGCTCGTCAGAAAGCCTTGGAGGAACGCCGTCAGCGTCAGGCGGCCGATGTTGCAGAGTGGGCGGACTATGCAGGGCTTGATGATTCTTTCGCTGATTGCTCATCGACTACCAATCGCGAGGCACGGCGTATGATGATACAGTTGCTGACTGACAATACAACGCGTGCGGCTGATGAGGCAGCCCATGAACTTGATAGCTATAATTTTCATCAGCAGCATATCAACCGTCTCAATGAGGAGATCGCTACCTTAGACGCACGTATGCTTGACAATAGGACTTATCTCGACAAGTTGCGAACGGAAGCCCATATCGCTCAAGCAGCGGCGGAGGATTTGCAGCAGTCTATTGCGCTCTCCGACCGTGCTTGTTCAGAACTCTATACAGATCTCGATGGGATGATAACACTTTCGGGATGGTTTACTGAGTGGAAGAACAATGCAGATGGCTTACGCTTGCGTTTGACCAATCTGAACCGTGATTGGAATACGACGTGTACGGCACTTGACGATGCCCGCAGACAGTCTGATTTGCTCCGTGAGGAGATTAAAAGCGCTGAGCAGAATCGTGATGAGGCTGATCGTACCGTTAATGCCACTCGTGAGGAACGCGATGCCGTGGCAGAATCCCTTGATCGCAAGCGTGAGGAGCTGCGCCATCTTTTCGGAGAAAAATCTCCCCAGAAGGAGGCGGAGGACTTGGCTGCGTCCGTAAGTCAGGCACGTACCGAAGAACAACGGGAACAGTCGCTTGCCCAGCAGCTTCAGGGCGATTTGAAGCAGTTAGAGGGACGGCGTGACAATCTGTGCAGGAGTGTGGAGGACAACCGCGCCCGTCTGCAGGAGCGTCAGCAAGAGCTGGATTTGCAAATTCTGCGTTTCAACGGTGATCATTCTCCCGTACAATTCTCGGAGTTGGAGCGCATCTTCTCCGATTCGCGTGACTGGATCGCTTTACGCAATCGTATTGATACCTTGCACCGCAAGGTGCTCATGGCACAAGGCAACCTCGATGCGGCTCGCAGGGAGTTGCTGCGTTTGCAGGCTCTTCCCGATCGGCCTGCACAGACCGAGGATGCCGCGCGTCAAGCGCTTGCCAAGTCTCTCAAGGAATGTGTGCAGACGCTCAATGCCACCCGTGAGGAACTCGGAGCAGTCAATTCGCGTCTGCTGTCACACCGTAACTGCATGGAACGTGCTGCACGTTTACAAACGGAGATGGATAAGGCTGTTGACAATGCCCAAGAGTGGAAACGCCTCAATCAACTTTTTGGTTCTGCCGACGGGCAGAAATTCCGTAAATTGGCACAAGCACATACCTTTGCCTGCTTGGTCGCTTATGCCAATACACATTTGGCACGCCTAACCCCTCGATACCGTTTGAGTGTATTGCCGGGGACACTCACCCTTGAGGTGGTGGATCGCGATATGTTTGACGAACATCGTTATGTATCGTCTCTTTCTGGTGGAGAGACATTTGTGGTTAGTTTGTCCCTCGCATTAGGTTTGGCCTCCCTTTCAAGTGCTGGTTTGTCCATCGGTTCACTGTTCATAGATGAAGGCTTTGGCAATCTTGATAGGGATTCTTTGGACTTGGTTATGACGGCCCTTTCTAATTTGGAGAACAGTCAGGGGCGCAAGGTAGGTGTGATTAGCCATACGGAGCAGATACGTGGTCAGATAAGTCCACAAATCATGCTTGACAAACGGCCTGGTGGTGGATCGGTTATCAGTGTAAGGGGATGACTGTGCATGAAGCGTTGTCTGTAAAGTTCCCCCTCAGTTTTCTGTTTCATCTTTGTCCATAGAAAAACATGTCCAAATATTATGTAGTATGGCACGGCATAAAACCGGGAGTCTATACGACTTGGATCGAATGCGAACAGCAGGTAAAGGGAGTGCCCGGAGCACGTTTCAAGTCCTATAAGACGGAGGCGGAGGCTCATGAGGCATATGAGAATCCGCCTGCTATTTTACAATCCTGTGTGGCCGTGAAGCCGAAGAAAAAGAAGGGTGTAAGAGAACGATGTGACCTTCCTGCCAATCCTCCCGAAGATCGTCATGATACGGTGCTGTCTCTTCCCGCCGAAGTGGTGGCAGATGCCTGGGCGGTCGATGCTGCCTGTTCTGGCAATCCGGGGCCTATGGAATACCGCGGAGTGGACCTTGCTACGGGTGCGGAGGTCTTCCGTTTCGGTCCGGTACGTGGCACCAATAATATTGGAGAGTTTTTGGCCATTGTACATGCCATGGCCTTGATGAAGCGGAGCGGTATTCTAAAAACCATTTATTCAGATAGCCGAAACGCTTTGTTGTGGATCAGGCTCGGCCACTGTCGCACCAAGCTCAAGCGAGACAGTCGTACAGAGAAACTTTTTGACCTCATCGCACGTGCCGAATCTTGGTTGCATGAACAAGATTGGAGCGAAATACCCCTCCTTAAGTGGAATACAGGTCGCTGGGGAGAGATTCCAGCAGATTTTGGCCGTAAATAAATATGCACGTAGCCTCTTCTACAGGGAGTGCAGACTTGGGGATATGTGTATCACTGCAAAGGTCCAGAGAGATATCGTATGGTGGTATAAGGCCATGGCGCATGGCCTTTCCATAGTCTTTTTTGTTATTCTCTGACTTTTTATTTCAATGTGCGGAGCAGAAGGCGTATATGTTTCCACCAAAGTCCGTAATGACGAGGGTGTTGCCAGAGATGGCGGGTGAACTGAATATAGGTGCTCCTGTAACGTGTTTCCACAGAATGGTGCCGTTCTCTGAATCTATAGCGTATACGATGCCGTCCGAGGCTCCCACGTACACCGTACTGCCACTGAGGACGGGGCTTGTCTCCACGGTTTCAGCCGGCAATCGGGTATAGGGCGAGGTGTAGATAAGGGCATTGCCGACCGGACTGTTCCATTTCTCTTCCAGCGTTTGGCGGTCAAGGGCAACGATGCCTTTGTCCGCTGTGCCGAAGACGATAGCCTTTTCTGTCACCAAGGGGGTGGAGGTGACATCCAGCTTGTAGGGTAGTTGCTTGCGTACCACGATTTGCCCTGTTTGCGCCTCCAGGATGAAGAAATTGTTACTTGAGATGATGTAAATCAGCGAACCGTGGATGGCGGCGGAAGCTCCTCGGTTGCTCAATCCCTGTTCGGATATGCTCCATAGTTTTTGGCCCGTTTGGATATCATTGCCATAGAGTGCGCCCCATTGTGCGGAACCGATCAGTACGTCTTTGCTCGCAGATAGGGTGGAGGTGGTTCCTTCGCCCTGCGTCCAGTCTTCATTGCGCCAGAGCAGTTTGCCTGTTTTTGCCTCGAATGCGGAGAGAGCCCTTCCACTTCCTGCGTAAACTATTCCCTTATTGGCAGCCAGACCATCGACCAGTGCCGGCAATGCCATAGTAGGCAACTGCCGTTCCCAGCGCAGTTGCCCGGTTTCGGCATCAATGGCATACAGATGGCCTTCCACATCTTGGGCAAATAGGGTCTCATCGGTGATGGCGATGGTGTTCTTGACAGAATTCCTGACCGGGTATTTCCATACCTGCCTGCCATCTTTTCCGTTTAGGGCACAGACGAATGCCAGTCCTTTCAAGTCTTCATCGACAGATGCGGTATAGACTTTTCCTTTATATATCAGTGGAGAGGACATATAGATATTGGCTCCGATGTTCTGTGTCCATGCGAGCTGAAGTTTGCCTTTTAATGTGTCGGCAATAGCCGTATGCGTAGCGTTTCCGACCAGATTTGTCCAATCCTTGCCAAAGATGGCCTCTGCCGTGCCTTTCTCATAGACAAACTTGCTGTCGGTTTCTGCCATACTGCCGTCTTTGAAGTGGGTGCGCACCCGCACAGTCAGGAGTTTCCCTTTGTCTGTTTCATGTAGAGGCATTTTACCTGTCCATGTCCAGTCGGTCGATGCCTGTAGCTTTCGGTAAGGTATCAGCGTCCGTCCGTTTTCCAAACAGGTGTATTCCACCATTGCTGTGGGAGATGCCGAGGAGTAAGTGTTGACGGTGATCGTACTTGAGTTGACGCTCCCTTGTGGTGCGGCTACTTGGATATGGCGGTCCAGATAGGTATAACGTAATTCGGTTGAAACCTCTCCCTGGGCCCCGACATGTACTACGCGGAAAGCCGTTGTGGAGTGGTCGATCCCTCCCTTGTCAAGAGAGCTGGTGCCGATTGTGTACACGTTTCCCTGTTTCTTCTTGTAGTGGATATGCCAATGCCCATAGAGCCAGGCTTTTAGATTATGCTTGCTGAGATCGACGCTGTTCCCGTCGGATCCTTTATATATAAAGGTGTTGTCGTACGTCAGTAAGGTATGGTTGAAGAGAACGATGGGAGTGCCAGGCTTAACGTGTGCCAAATCGTTTCTGAGCCAATTGCATACATCGTCCGCCGTGTATCCAGGTCGATGGTCCCCTTCTGGCATGGGGGTCATGAGGTAATGTACTCCCCCCACCTCAAATGAGTAATATACGGGGCCGTAAATGCTTTCAAAGAGTTCCTCGCCATATTTGCCTTTTACCAGATCATGGTTGCCGATACCATAAAATACGGGTACGCCCATGTTGTCCGTGTTCATGAGGCGGATGTGTTGGCGCAGCCCTTTTTCGTAGCAGATGTCTCCTGTATGTACGATGAAGGCCGCTCTTTCATTTTGCGCATAGTCGCGGATATTTCCTATCCAGTCCTCTTGATTGATCGTATTGAAAATTTCTGTGTCTGCTACTTGGATAAACTGATGCGAGCCGTCCTTGCGTATGCCGGGATTATAAGGTTGCAAACTGAAATCATAGCTTCTTTCCGTACCTTCTATGGGGAGGTAATAACGGTTTGAGGTTTTGTATCCTGAAGGTGTGGTGATGAAGATGAAGCGTTCGCGTACATGTCCGGGTAGCGTGTAAGTGCCGTCTGAAGCGGTCTCCACCACGTTGAGTCCGTCCGAAACCTTAATTCCTTGGAGGGGCGTATCTCCCTTGTCCCAAAGATGGTTTCGGTTCTTGTCTACAAAAACGCGTCCTGTATAGGAAGCATATGCGGTGGAGGTGGCGAGACTTAGCGCCAAGGTGATAAGGAAATGTTTTCTCATGGGATGGGAGGAGGTGAACGGCAGGCTCTTGCGCTGATGGATTTCCCTTTTAAGAGGGAGATGGTGTCGGTTTGCCGCTTGGTAGTGTGTTGGTATTAGATGGACTTTTGCCTGTCAAGGCTGTGAAAACAGCTCCCGTCACTTTCTATGATTCAGGAACGTGACGGGAGCTTAAAGGGATATTGAATATTGGGTAGCAGCCAGTTGTGGAGATTACATGCGCTCCGGCATTTCGATACCGAGCAGCCCCATGCCGGTACGTACGATCTTGGCCACGTTGGCGGAGAGTACCAGACGGAAGAGTTTCTTGTGATCGTCGGTCTCATGCAGGATGCTGAAGTCGTGGTAGAACTGGTTGTATTCTTTCACAAGCTCATAGCAATAGTTGGCCACTGCAGCCGGCTGGTATTCTGTTCCTGCTTGCCTTACGACCGTGGCAAAGTCTGCGATGTGTTGTACGATGGCTTCTTCCTTGGCGGACAGTTCCACATCGGTAGGCAGACTTTGTGGCAGTTTGATACCGGCGTCAGCGGCTTTGCGCAGGATGGATCGTATGCGGGCATATGTGTATTGTATGAACGGTCCTGTATTCCCGTTGAAGTCTATGCTCTCCTCGGGATTGAAAAGCATGTTCTTGCGTGCGTCGACTTTGAGCAGGAAGTACTTGAGTGCCCCCATGCCCACGATGCGTGCGACTTCGGATTTTTCAGCCTCGCTCATGTCGTCAAACTTGCCTGCCTCATCAGCCGTCTGGCGGGCTTGGGCGATCATGCCTTCTATCAAATCATCGGCATCGACTACGGTGCCTTCACGGCTCTTCATCTTGCCGTTGGGCAGTTCCACCATGCCGTAGGAGAAATGTACCAGACTTTTGCCCCACTTGAAGCCGAGTTTGTCGAGCAGGATGGAGAGCACTTGGAAATGGTAGTTTTGCTCATTGCCCACGACATATATCATTTTGTCGATGGGAAAGTCCTGAAAGCGCAGCTTGGCTGTTCCTATGTCTTGTGTCATGTAGACACTGGTGCCGTCTGCACGCAGCAGAAGCTTCTCATCGAGGCCTTCAGAGGTTAGGTCGGCCCAAACGGAACCGTCTGCCTTACGGAAGAATATGCCTTTCTGAAGCCCTTCCTCTACTTTTTCCTTCCCTTCGAGGTAGGTGTCGCTTTCGTAATATATCTTGTCGAAGCTGACTCCCAGTGCCTTATAGGTTTGGTCGAATCCGGCGTAGACCCATTCGTTCATTTTGCGCCACAAAGCCCTGACTTCAGGGTCGCCAGCCTCCCATTTGACGAGCATGGCATGTGCTTCCTTGATAAGCGGAGCTTCGCGTTTGGCCTTTTCTGTCGCCTCTTCTTCTGTCAGACCCTGTGCTTGGTATTGGGTTTGCAGCTGCTTCACCTCTTCGCGATAATGCTTGTCGAAGGCCACATAGTAGTCCCCTATCAGATGGTCTCCTTTTTTGCCTGAAGACTGTGGTGTCTCTCCGTTGCCCCATTTGAGCCATGCCAACATGGATTTGCAGATGTGTATGCCCCGGTCGTTTACGATGTTGGTCTTGACCACACGGTTTCCGTTCGCCTCTACGACACCAGCCAGTGCCCATCCAAGCAGATTATTGCGCACATGCCCTAGATGAAGGGGTTTGTTGGTATTCGGTGAGGAATACTCGATCATAACGAGCGGACTGCTGTCTGTGGGTTTGGTGATGCCATAATCGGGGTCAGAGTTGATGCTGTTAAGCAGTCCGATCCATACGGCTGGGGCGATGACGAGATTCAGGAATCCCTTTACAGCATTGTAGGAGGATATGAGGGTCGTGTTTTGCTTGACCCATGCGCCTATTTCGTTGGCGGTTTCTTCCGGCTTCTTGTGTGAGATGCGCAGCAGGCCAAATACAACGAGTGTCAGGTGACCTTCAAATTCTTTCTTGGTTTTTTGTAGTACTACTTGCTCGGAAGTGATGTCCTGTGCGTAGAGGCTCTTCACTGCCTCGATGACAGCTTGTGTGAGTTGTTGTTCTATGTTCATATAAGCTTGTTTGTTGTCAGATGGGGAGGGACAATAGCTATTGCGGATGGTTGGCTTGGGCGTATTTCCAGCGCTTGTGTGTCCATAGCCACAGGTGGGGGGTCTGTTCTATTTCCTGCTCGAGCCTTCGCATGAAGAGCTCCGTGAATGTGTTTTCTGGACAGGAGGCGATATTGTCAGACAAAGGCTCAACGTGGCATTCGTAGTAGCCACGTCGGGGACGTGTGACGTGCGCGAAAACCGCTGCCGCACCGATGCGGCGCCCGATGCGTTCCGCCCCCGTGAAGATGGGGGTGTCCTGGTGCAGGAAGGTCATGCGCTCATGAATGGAGTTGCCACGTGGACTTTGATCGGCTATGAAGCCTATGTGAGTGGGTATTCCTTGGCGGCGCAGAGATACGATCCGTGGCAGTACGTCACGTTTGGCTATGTTCTCAGAACCGAAACGTGAGCGCAGGTGATAGAATATCGTGTCGAAAGTGGGGTTGTGCAGTGGTTTGTACACCTGGCCGCAGTGGTGGCGGCTCCAAGCGGCAAAGGTCGATACCCATTCCCAATTACCGTAATGCCCCAGCATGAGAAAACAGAACGGATGGCTGTCAAGCAGTTCGTCCGCTTGCTCAATACCCGTAAATTTCATGCGGCGGCGCATTTCTTTGGGACTGATGGTCATGAGTTTCACGGTTTCTACCATATAGTCGCAAAGGAAGCGGTAGAAGCGCCGTTCGATACGTCTGATGCTGGCAGGACTGCGGTCAGGAAAGGAACGGTTCAAGTTCCCGCGTACGACCTTACGCCGATAGCGTACCACGTGGTAGAGCAGTGGAAAAAGCAAATCAGACAGTCGGTAGAGCCACCAGAGGGGAAGCCGGGATAAGGTACGTAGCAGTCCTTCTGCGAGGCGTTCGGGATGAAGCATGTTTTTTCGATTGGGGGTGGATGGGGCTGTTCGGGCAGGCTGTAGGTTTGCTTATCGTCCGAGCCAGGCTTCGGGGTTGAGCTTAGCCGTTTCCTTGCGCAGCTGGAAATGCAATGTACAGTTACCGGAGGCATCGGTAGCCACTGTCCCCAGTATTTGGCGTGCGCTGACCTGCTGGCCGTTCCGTACAGAGGCTGAGCTGAGATTGCAATAGACTGACATGTAAGAGCCATGGCGGACAATGACGTTGTAGGTGCCTCCGAAAGAGAACACGGCCGTGACTTCCCCTTTAAATACGGCTCGCGCCTGTGCGCCGGGCCGTCCGGTGATATTGATCCCCTTATTGTCGAGCTGTACGCCTTTCAGTCCCTGTACGTTGTAGTGTCCATAGTGGGCGGTGATGGCATATCCGCCGGTGATGGGCATGGGCAGGCGACCTTTGTTGGCGGCGAAGCTGCCCGACAATGCACGGTCTGCGTTGTCGCTTTCGGTGAATGAGGGCGTGGCGGTGCGTGGCTCTTCGTAGTTGTTGGCTGAATTTTTAGCCTTTCGCTTGGAGCTGGTTTTGCTGCGTGAGGTGCTGCCACGTCTGGCTTCTTGCTTGCGGCGCGTCTCTTCCTCGCGTTTCCGTTCAGCGGCTTTCTTACGTTCCGCTTCGGCTTTCTTGCGCTGTGCCTCCAGTTTGGCCCGGCGTGCTGCTTCTGCCTTTCGCCGGCGTTCGGCGGCTGCGATCTCTGCTTGTATTAACTGGTCTATGCGAGCATTGAGCCTGCTGGCTTTCCGGCGCTGTGCGGCCAGCGAGGCTTGTAGCTGTTTTTGTTTGTTGTTGAGTTCATTCACCACTTGTTGGCGCTCCTGCTGCTGGCCTTCAAGCTTGCGGGTTTCAGCTTGTCCTTCGGCCAGCAGGCGGCTCTTTTCCTGCTTGACACCCAGAAGTTCCGCCCTTTTGAGGTTGACTTGTGCCTCCTTTTCGGCGATGATTCGTCCCTGCGCCCGCTGGTATTTGGAAAAAGCCGTCATGTAGCGCATGCGCCGGTACATCTGCCGGAAGCTCTTGGCAGACAGGATGAACTGCCACTTGGAGAGCTGCGTGCGGTTGCGGTACATGTAGTTGACAGCCTTGCGGTATTTGCGTTTGCAGTCGTTGAGATCATTTTCGAGCAGTTGCAGCTGTCGCTCCAAGCCGGCAAGGGTAGTGGCCAGACCGTTCAATTCGGAGTGGATGCCAGCCACATAGCGCTGCTGTCCTTCGATTTGTGCGCTGATCACCTGTAGGTTGGCCAGTTGGGAGTTTACATCCTTCTTGGTAGAGCGCAGCATCTGCTCTTGGCTGGCTATGTTTTTCTTGAGTGCAGCCTGTTGGTTCTGTAATGAGCGTATTTGTTTGGTGCTCTGTGCGGGAGACTGCAGGCAGAGCAGACAGAGAACGAACAATGATAGAAAACGGTGCATGTGGATAGGGAGGGGTGTAGGGATGCTGTGGGGCATCGTTCTGTCGGTGGTTATAGGTGCAGGCCCTTGACCACTTCGTCAAGACTCATGCGTTTGTATTTCTGTGAAGGGGTGGTGTGGGTGTTCCAGTTTTCATCACTTTTAAAGTTTGACAGATTGAGATCCAGCGTTGCTTGTTTGGTGGTGGTGCCTCCCTGCAACCGGATGCGGGTAGGGAAGGGTCTTCCGGCGAACGGGGTGAAGTCTGAGTATGTGCAGTTGAAGTAGCCCAACTTTGCGTCGCGATGCCCGCTGATGCGTACCTGCTCTACCAAGGGCCCGTCCGGATTGGTTACGAATGTGTAGAGAAGTTCCGGTGCGTCAGTGAGCGCCAATACGCGCTTGCCTATGCTGTCGGTTAGGATGAAGCGTGAGGCTTCGCGGGAAGGGTCGTTGCTGCCGGGAACGAACAGCTCGTCCCAAAAGAGGGCTTGCAGGCTGTTGAAGTCAAGGCCCGACTTCTTCAGAAAGGATACCTCATTGTAAGCGGCTTGCACATATCGCTTGTTCATGCGGTCTATGACGAGTACATACTGGGGAGTGAACTCCATCAGTCCCACTTCCAGCCCCAGAAAACGGAGGGACAGTCGTATTACCTCGTCACGTTTCATGCGAAGTTGCCCGTTTACACCCAGGTCCTTGCCCAGCCCGCTGATCTGCACCTTGGCAGATGCCGTGAGGCATGGGCTGTTGGCCCTGACCTTTGCCACACTTGCAGCATAAGCTGCAGTTGCGGCTTGGCCGGCGGATTTCCCGTCTTCTATATGGGTGAGGGGTGTTTGGCCTTCGGTGAAGGGTGTTGTACGTTGTGCCTGTCGACTGCTGCGACAAGCGCTAAGGCACAAGCTGATCCCGAGAAGGATGAAGATATAGCGTGTCATGAGAATAAACTTTGGGTCATTTCCTAAGAAGGGCTATAGTCGCCTGCGCATGACTTTGCGGCGCGTTGCCTTTTTGAGTGACGGATCGGTTGTGAGACGTAGGGCACGTTTCCAAAGGTCAAGTGCTCCGGCACTGTCTCCGCACCGGTAGTAAATGTCACCGGCATGGTCGAAGATCGAGGCGTTTTCTGCCGTGTCGTCCGTGTAGCGCAGGGCTTCATTGATGTATATGCGGGCTTGCTCAAACTGGTTGCGCCGGTAGAGTATCCATGCGTAGGTGTCGAGATAGGTGGGATTGTCTTTCTCCGTGTCGATGGTCGTACGGCTCATCTGTTCGGCTTTGTCGAGCCGTTTCGCGTCAAGAGACAGGAAATAAGCATAGTTGTTGAGGCACAGCAGGTTGAGCTTGTTGTAGTCCAGTGCGTGGTCATAAGCCTGATAGGCTTCTTCTTTAATTCCCAGTCCGTGCAGGATGTCACCGGTCAGGGCATAGATGTCTGACGCAAGTTGGGGGTCGGTCGTCTCCGTGATACGCTCAGCTCCACGTTGAAGGGCCTGTGCGGCTTCCCGGTCGCGTCCCATACGATAGAGTGTGGCTCCCTCGTAATAGTAGAAGGTCACTTCTGCGGGGTCATACAGCTCGCCTTCCCGGCATATCTGCATGGCTTGGTGCATGTCGTTGCGTTGGAGAGTCATTTGCAACAGTTGCAGGCGGGCCTTGGTGTAATCCGGCTCGATGGTGAGTATGCGCCTCATGGCAGAGATAAGCGAATCGGCCGGCATCTTTTTCTCCACTATATAATAGGCGTACAGCTCTGCCATGTCGCGGTTTTCTTGCGGCTGGCTGAGTGCCTGTAGGAAAAGGCTTACTACCGGGCCTTGCGGCTGTTGTTGCTTGATGTTGTCAACGGCATAGCTGCGCATGGCTTCGAGGCGCGCCCCCTGCATGGTACGCGGATTGAGTACCACACGTTTGAGGAAGTTGGTGTAGAGCGAGTCGGCTCCCGCCGCTTTATAGTAAGCCAGAAGTGACAATTGCGCATAGCTGTTCTCCGGGTCGGCGGCGAGCACATCGCGGTAGATATCCAGGGCTTGCTCGTGGTGTCCGTGCTGGTCGTAGAGGTCACCCAGCAAAACGCGGTAGCGCAGGTCGAGGGGATACTCCGCACACAGATCCTCAATGGCTTGATATGCATGCTCATCGTCCTTCATCGCGAGATAGGTCTGGAATTTCTCCATGCTGAGCTGCTCGCTGCGCCCGTCGATCCGTTCCAGACGTTCAATGGCGCGTATGGCGCCGGCATAGTCCCCGCTGGCCTTGTAGAGCCAAATGAGTGTGGCCAGGGTCTCATAGGCGGGCTTGCTGTCCGCGATCTCTTCATAGATTCTGATGGCTTCGCGGTAGGAGGCGCTGTTGGCCAGATAAGTGCCCAGAGTCTCTTTGTAGTAGAGGTTGTCAGGCTCCAGCTCTACGGCACGGCGGAGCAGTGAGTCGCCTTCAGCGCGGGATAGTGTGTCAGAATAGGTGGTGAAGGAGAGCTTGATGATCGCCATTTCATAAAGCGCCTCGCTGGCATCGGGAACGATGCGCAAGGCCGCGTCAAGCAACTCATACTCCGCATCGATACGTTCTGCCTCCTTTTGACGTATGGCTTCGAGAAAAAGCTCATTGAAACGGTGCGGGCGGCTGTATGCGGCGGTCGGAGGAGGTACGGAAACTCCCGCATGCGGAGGATTGGCGGTCTCCGTACGCTCAAGCGGATGCCGGCCGCACGAGGCAGCCAGGGCAAGAAGTGCCACAAGCAGGGGTAGAATCGTGAGTCGCATCGTAGCGGACATGATATGGGCGGAAGAGTAAGGGATCATATGCCCGTGTGGCCGAATCCTCCGGCTTCGCGCTCCGTGTGGTCCAGCGTTTCGGTCAGTTCCCACTCGGCTTGCTCATGGCGGGCGATTACAAGTTGCGCGATACGGTCGCCATCGGTGATGGTAAAAGGTGTGGCGGACAGGTTGACCATGATGACTCCGATTTCTCCACGGTAGTCGGCGTCGATGGTTCCCGGTGTGTTGAGTAGGGTGATGCCGTGTTTCAGAGCCAGCCCTGACCGGGGACGCACTTGTGCCTCATAGCCGGGAGGCAATGCCATGTACAGGCCGGTGGGTATGAGCCGCCGTTCCATGGGAGCCAGCGTCACGGGATCATCCAGAAAGGCCTTGAGGTCAAGACCCGCGCTAAGTGATGTGGCATATTGTGGCAGCTCGTGGCGTGAGCGGTTTATTACTCTAATCTTCATTGTCACCAAATAGGGTTGTATTTTAAGGAGCAAAAGTAGTGAAAACACCCCACATGCTCTCCGCATTTGGTTGAAAATGCCTTTGGATTCCTCTTTTTTTGCTGATTGGGTGATGCGGGTTTGCGCGGGGTTTATGCAGCCCCGTTTTTTGCGCTAACTTTGCCCCACACCTATCGTACAACAGCATGGACTGGCAATCCCTTTTATCATCTAAAAGGCTGGGCAAAGAAGACAGCCACAAGCCACTGGAGGAGCGCCGCACAGAGTTTCAGCGCGACTATGACCGCCTGATATTCTCGGCAGCTTTCCGGCGTATGCAGAACAAGACACAGGTATTCCCGTTGCCCGGCAGTATCTTCGTACACAACCGGCTGACCCATTCACTTGAGGTCTCGAGCGTCGGACGGTCGTTGGGAACTGATGTGAGCCGTGAGCTGGTGGCCCGTCACCCTCATCTGGCCAATACGGAACTGACAGGGATGGGGGCGATTGTGAGTGCGGCCTGTCTGGCGCATGACATGGGCAATCCGCCTTTCGGACACTCTGGGGAGCGGGCCATACGTACCTATTTCAGCGAGGGGCGCGGGCGCGACCTGCATCAGCTGGTCACGACAGACGGGCGCGAGTTGAGCGAGGCGGAATGGCTTGACATGACCCGCTTTGACGGCAATGCCAATACCTTCCGCCTGCTCACGCACCATTTCAGGGGGCGCAGGCGCGGTGGTTTCGTGATGACCTATGCCACCCTGGCCGCCATCGTGAAGTATCCTTATGGCAGTGACCGTGCTGTGCGCAAGCCTAAGTTTGGCTATTTTGAAAGTGAGCGCGGCATTTGGCTCACCATCGCCGGAGAGTTGGGGCTTTGCTGTATCGATGAGAGTCCGGACGGGTCTCTGCGGCATGCCCGTCACCCTTTGGTGTATCTGGTGGAGGCGGCCGATGACATCTGTTATGAAATCATGGACATAGAGGATGCGCACAAGTTGCGTTTGTTGTCGGACGAGCAGACGGAGGAACTCCTGCTGGGGTTCTTCGATGAGCGGGAACGGGAGAGCCTGCAGCAGGCTTATGTCACCGACACCGACACGGACGACCGTATCGTATATTATCGTTCCTGCGTGATCAATGCGCTGGAGCGGGCTTGTGTGCAGATATTCCTTGACCATGAGCAAGAGATACTTGAAGGGCGCTTTTCCGGTTCACTCATTGACCACCTGCCGTTCCGGCTTCACGAAGCCTATCACCGCTGCGAGCAGACGGCAAAAGGGCGCATCTATTGTTGCAAGGAGGTGGCCGATGTGGATCTGGCCGGTTATCACATTATCTATACCCTGCTGGAGCTGATGACCGATGCCGTGATGGCTCCCGGCAAGGCTTATTCCTCGTTGTTGCTGGCGCAGGTGCCTTCGCAATACGAGGTGTGTGCGGCCCGTGTCGGTGACCGCTTGATGGCCGTGCTCGACTATTTGAGCGGCATGACTGATGTCTACGCCCTGGACCTTTATCGCAAGATCAATGGCCATTCGCTGCCGAGCGTGTAGTGTCCGTTGGGAATCCGGCTTGTTTTTTCTGGTGTAAGTCTCTGAATTTTATTGGAGTGAAGCAGGAATATTCCGATAAAGTATGGTAACTTTGCGCCCGCTAAGCCTCCGTGGGGGCTGTGCGCTTATATACACATTCATTCCTAACACATTTAAGTAATGTACTTAGATCCTCAAAAGAAACAAGAGATCTTTGGCAAGTACGGACAGTCTAATTCGGACACTGGCTCACCTGAGAGCCAGGTGGCCTTGTTCTCTTACCGTATTGCCCATTTGACGGAGCACATGAAGGTGAACCGTAAAGATCATACGACTGAACGTTCACTCGTCAAGCTGGTAGGCAAGCGCCGTGCGCTGCTCAACTACCTCAAGCGCAAGGACATCGAGCGCTACCGTGCCATCGTGAAGGCTCTCGGCCTGCGTAAGTAAGACACGGTTTCGGAGCGGAAACATCACTGCCCCGAAACAAAGGACGGCAATCCCCGCAACTTCTGCCTCATGGCAGTGGTTACGGGGATTGCTGTTTGGAGGGGGGAGGTGAAGTGTGTCGCGGGAAGCCCGGCGTTTTCATGTGACATATGGTGTAAACTATCCATATATTTCTCGTGTTTTCGCCTGTTTTTTGTGATATAAATTTGCAGGATATATAATATATCCATATATTTGCCTGCGACAAGTGTGTCAAATGTTCAGCGGAAAGCCGGATTTGCTGTCATTATGCATGCCTAACAATCTAACTTCTTATCTACAATGAAAAAAACTTTCTTGGAATGTTCTGTCTGTTGGCAGTGGCTTCTTGTTTCTGTTTGTTAAGCGGATGCGCTAACGAAGAAGATGTGCAAGAGCAAGAGATGGAGCTGTCTCCGTTGACTCAGGTTCTGGTTCAAGCTTTGGACGAATGTGAGAAAAGTGGGGAAGTGACGTATGTGGTGTCTGATGAAAACGGTAACTACCAAGTAGCCAATGAGTTGGCCTATTTACTTTTGAAGGGCTTTGAGCAAAGCGTTTCTTCGGGTGAAGAAGTCAGATTCATCTACAGAAATGGTCCAGATGCCGATTCGGATGTTTCTGGCATTCGGCGGATTGCTGGAGGCGATAACGCGAATTGGACCTTTGCAGGCACGATAACGGGAAATTGGGGAGGAATCCAATTTGGGATAAAGCTAAGCAAAATCCTGCCGCAGGATCAGATAGTGGAAATACGCATCGTCCCAGTAAAGGATGCTGAAGGCAATGTGATAGCTCGTCAGATATATTATAGAGTCGTGACAGAATAATTCAGTTGCAGGCGGAAACCTGTCTGTAGCTATAAACTTTTTAGAAATGGATGCTTTAAAAACGACCGCCCCTGTAGCAAGGCGCATATATAGAGCGCTTGCTGTCTGCCATCTATTTTTGGCCTTGGTATTGCTGGTCTATACCCTTTGTCTGGTGGGGAAGATCGATACGTTCTGCATTCCGGCGGTGGGTTATCTATTGCTTTCCGTCGTGCTGCTGATGGGCAAACCCCTTGAAGGGCGTAAGCTGGTGGTGCAGTCGGTGTTGCTCGCCTTGTCGTGGATCGTGATATTAACAGTGCCGCTGTGCATGTGGATGGCTGACGGCCCGGTGGTCAAGTGAAGGCGCCGCGCCGAATTGCACGGCAGATGAAGAGACCCTTTGGACAATTCCCGGAATTGTCCGAAGGGTCTCTTGCATGGTTGCTGCCAGAACAGGAGGCTGCCGTATGAATAACCGTTTATAGCAGTCCAGCTTCGACCATACGGACGACCCGTTCCGTGTAGCGGTCGTCACCTTCCGGATCGTACTTCTTGTTCAGGCTGTTGCCGAAGAGTACTGCGATGCCTTGGTACAGGTTGGCCTTGAAGGGGCCGATGAACGCTTTGGCTATGGCATAGCCTGTTTGGTTGCACTCGCGGTTGATAAGTTTGAGCAGCAGACGGCCTTGCGAACGTGTGAGCTTTTTGAGTGCCGGCGCATATTGTTGCTTGAGTCCGCGCTCCACGGCCTTGATGTGCTCATCGCGTGAGCGTTTGTCAGGGATCGTTTCCAAGTAGTCGTAGGTTTCGATGATGGTCAGCCGTGCCAGCTTGGCCCAGGGCAGTACTTTCTTTACATTGTAGACCAGACGGTTGTACTCCTCGCGTTCACGGTCGCTGGTGAATTGCATGGGCGCGTACTTCGGCAGGGTGGGATAGATGATGTGCGGAATGGTATGTCCCCGATATTGTACGGTGCCCACCTGTGTCATGATCGGCACTTCCGTCTCTTCGGTCTGCGTCTGTTGCGTGGCGGCTGGCGGCGTTTCGGGTTGCTGGGCCAGAACCGGGAGGGTGGCAGCTACGAATGCGGCAAACATCGCAGTGAGAATGCGTGTATATAAGTTTGTAGGGGGGAGCATGGTCTGCGTAGCTGTGAAAATGGATGGAGAACTCTGTGGTGACGCGGCAAAATTACTAATAAAGCCGCTCCTCGTGCGTTATATAGTATTAATAGTTGGGTATTGCTGTGTAGTGGTAACCGAAAGCCCGGAAGTGTCTCCGCCATTTGTAAAGACAAATGGCCGGTGGGTACATCCGGGTTTTCGGTCTATTCGCTTTTTCCCCGAAGGAACTGTTCTATGTCTGGCTTGGGCGGTCTGTCGGCTGGCTATGGTTGCCAGTCAATGGCTTGGAGGAACCATTTCCGGTTTTCCTCACTTAGTCCCTGTCGTGTGAGCACTTCGGGCAGGTGGCGGTAGCTGTCGGCGAAGCGTTCAAGCAGGCTGACGGCCCCAGACGGATTGTAGGTCAGCCCCTCAGCCACGCTGCCCATGTTTCCCAACTCATCGAGCAACACGATGCCCGCATCGCGGTATTTGAGCGCTTCGAGGGCCTTGGCGATGCGGCGGGACTGACCGTATATGCCGGCGAGCAGGCTGTCGCTCACAGTGGCGGGATATTCTATCCGGATTATTTTTTCAACGCTGCATGAGGTTTCGGAGATGGGGATGCAGACTGACAGGTCTTCGCCCTGATAGGTGTATGCCGTTTCCTTCCCGTTGACCGTCACGATCTTGGGCGGGAGTGCGTTGCATACCTTCACCGTATAGCGGCGTCTCTCGGGCATGCCTGCGTACCTCCCTTCACGGCGGCCGATGGTGATGCGCTGCACCTGACCCTCCTTGGCGTTGGACAGCGGTGTGCGGGCATAGTCCGTGGCGTAGTGGCGGTCATTTCCGTTGTCCTCGTAGAGACTGAACGATCCTTGGTTGCCGGGGAAGACAGTCACGAAGACATCCTCGTCATTTCTTCCCAGACGCATGACGCGGTCGGTATACATGGGAATGACCGCCCCCGCTTTTACATACAGCGGGTATTCATCGAGGGCGAAGCTGCGTTCCACGGTCTGCCCGCCCTTGAGTGTGGTGCCCGTGTGCCATTCATACCAGTCGTTGCCAGCGGGCAGCCATACGCGGGTTCTGGCGTAACCGTCTGTCATGGGAGCGGTGACGGGAGCTACCAGCAGTTCGTCGCCAAACATGTATTCGTTCTTGAAATCATACGCCTCACGGCTTTCGGGATAGTCATAGTACATGGGCCGGCAGAGTGACAGGGCGTCGTCATAGTCCTTGCGGGCCATGGTGTAGATGTACGGCGCCAGTTCGTAGCGCCGGCGTATGGTGCGGCGTATGATGTCGGCATGCTCCTTGTCAAAGGTCCACGGCTCTTTGTTAAGGCCGGCACTTTTGGTGGAGTGGGTGCGCATGATAGGACTGAGTGCGCCGAACTGCAGCCAGCGGACGTACATTTCCGGGTCTATCCGGTCCGCCCCCATGTGCCCGCCCAGATCGTGGCTCCAGTACCCGTAGAGCACATTAGATGCTGTGGAGTTGAAATAGGGCTGGAAGTCGAGGGACTTCCACGAGATGATGGCATCGCCCGAGAAGCCTATCTGGTAGCGGTGGTTGCCCAGACCTCCCCAGCGGTGGTACAGCATGGGACGGGTATTGCGGTTGCGCTCCATCTGGCTGAAGAAAGTGTAGTTGATCCACCACGTATTGCTGAGCCGGGGCACTTGGGGGTCGTAGAGATCCTGCTGCCAGTCGAGCCACCAGAAGTCTATGCCCCAATGTTCCATGGGGGTGAGTATGTTCTTGAACACGGCGCTGATCATACGCTTGTCCGAATTGACCCATGGTATGGTCTGACGGGTGGCGGGGTCGATGCCCAGGTCACGTGCCATGTTGGGGTAAGCCTCCTCATAGGGTGCGATGCCGTCTGCGGGATGCAGGTTGATGGTGACCTTGAGGCTGTCGGCGTGGAGGTCGCTGAGCAGTCGTTGGGGATCGGGGAAGAGGCGGCGGTTCCACGTCCATCCGGTCCAGCCGCCCTTGCCGGGTTCGGTATAGTGCCAGTCCATGTCGATCACCAACACGTCAAGGGGGATGCCATAAGTTTTGAAATGACGGATCAGGTCGCGCAGTTCGCGGTCGGAGTATGACCAGTAGCGCGACCACCAGTATCCGAAGGCGAAGCGTGGGGGCAGGGGCACTTTTCCTGCGAAGCGGGTGAAGTCTTTCAGCGCGGCCTTGTAGTCATGGCCATAGCCCATGAAGTACCAGTCCTGTCCGTTGGTTCGGGGGCGCTCCCTGACCCAGGGCCAATCCGAATGATCGTAGAGAAAATTTTGTGAGTCGTCTATGAGCGTCCATCCGTCGGTGGCCAGCAATCCGTCTTCGAGAGGCATCTTGCCCGTGTCTCCCCGGCTGTCACCGTCGTAGCCGTCGAGTGTGCGGTAAGTGCCCTTCAAGTTGCCCGTCTGCCGGAGGCCGGGATGCCAGGCGAATTTCCCGATTTCTTGGGTCGAGGTAACGCTAAGGTTGTGCTCGTTGAACGCCCCGCTGTTTTTCTTGTAGCGCAGCTTCATCTTGGAGGTGCAGACCTCCACCCACGCCCCGTCCGACTTGACTTGGTAGTCCACATGCGGGTAGCTGCGCTCCACGGCGAGGAAGGAGCGGTCATCGGTAAATGTGCCCTGCGGGGCATACTCCATGCGCAGGGCGCCGTCGGATATGACGGTAAAACGCACGTGACGGTCGGCATAGGCGATATTGGACTGTAGCGGTTGGGCGTGCAGGAGCAGTCCTGCCCCCTGTATGATGCTGACGATCAATAGGTTTCTAAGTTTCATAAGATCAGTATGTATGGTTTCTGTTTCCTTGCTGCTCCGCCTTTTGCGGGGTCATTCGTAACGGGGGCGGGAATCGGGAATCGGCAGGCGGATTCATCGCGTTTTGTACCGTGTTCACCTCGCCCGCCGCCGGTTCCGGATGGTGTGGAACGGGGCTGTGCCCCTCCGTCTGCCCATGGAGACTCACCGGAGCGCGGCGTAGGTTTAAAATACAGTCTTGAATTATATAAATACAGACTTGAATTATATATTTCAAGTCTGTATTTATATAATTCAAGACTTGAAATTGAGTCAAGGCCCGGGCTTGGAGAGTCTGCCCGCTATGGGGTGTTGTTAACATAGGGGCCGGCCGGCCTTTCCCGCAGGGGTGTTTCTGTAAGTCACGCTTACGGGACAGCGCCGGTCAGGACAGGATCGCCGGGGCCGTTCGGACTGCTGTGACGCTGTGCCGGCAGACTGGTGTAAAGGTCTGAAAATATATCCAACCATCTTCCTTCTTGAAAGAAAATGATTGGATATGTTTTCTTCTTCAATGGCCGTCATTCTCTTCAGGCCAAGCGTTTCAGCATGGTTTATTCAATCACGATCAGGGTCCAGTATTTGAGTGAGGGAAGGGTGAAAGTCACCTTTCCTCCCGCCTGCTTGAACGCCAGTTCCTGCTTGACGCCTCCCAAGGCGTCGGGTGTAGCCACCCAGACCTTATTGACTTTTTCGGCGTAAGTAAGGGTGAGAGGCAGGTTCTGTATGAGCCGGGGTTCGGGCATGGTGCCGTTCATGTCACGCCAGCTGAGCTGGTCGGCATCCATGAAGTTGAGCAGGCTGATGGTCTGCCGGTCTCCGACCTTGCGCCCGAATGAGGTGATGGCGCCTTTGGCGGGTGGCCAGGCGTTGATGGTGTAGTCCGGGCTGGAGAGTGCCACTTGGCGTTCCGTACCTCCGTCGCGCAGCAGGTTCTGGTAGGCTGTCATGAAGTCGTAGTAGTCGACCATGCGGTCCTTGAGCTCTTGTGTCATGGTAACGCCTGTGTAGGGGAAATACTCGCGGCAGAGCATGTGGTCGCCCAATTCGAGGTGGGAGCCTCCGAGGGCGAACATGGTGGCGTCGGTCAGCAGTACGCCCGGCACGTTGAATGTCGTGTTGTCCTGCTTGTAGTCCATGTAGGCGGCGAAGACCGTTTTCAGTTGGTGGTCGGAGTAGAGGTCGTTGGCGTGGATCACATCGTACAGGCTGCTGAACGAGGCTTCGCTGTCCCACAGCTCATTGTAGAGGAAGTCCACCTTTTCAGTGCCGGCGATGGAGTAAGAGCCGAAACTGCTGACGGCATTCATCACCAGCCGCTTCTCGGGGTGGCGCTTCTTCATGGCTTCAATGAAGGAGGCGTATCCCTTCTGCATGTTGACCTTTCCGCCATTGTAGTCATAGAGCGTGCCCCAATCTCCCAACTGGTCTATTTGATAGCCGTCGAAGTCGAAGTTGTGGTACACGTCATCGTTGCGGTCCGCAATGTAGTTCTGCCATTCGGGGTTGGAGGGATCCAGGAGGAAAATGTCGCTTTTCCAGCTGTCCGCCAAGTCGAGGAAGACTTTCTCACTGTGCTTCTGGTCCTTGAACACGTACCATTCTTTCTTCACGCCGTCTGCGGCCGCGTCTTTCAGTGCGCCGTAGCAGAGATTGTAGAACATGGACTTCATTCCGTAGGCGTGTTGCACCTCGATGTACTTCTTGATGACACTGGTATAGGTGTCGCGATTGGCGATGTCCTTGTATACCTCCTCGAGCTTGTCGCGTGTGCCGCCCAGAGGCCAGTGGTGCTTGTTGTGCCAGTCCTGGAACTGCACGCCGTTGATGTGGCAGCGGTTGAGATAGGCCATTTCGCCTTCGATGACACCCTCGCCCAGCTTGCTGCCGTCAAAGGCGGCCACAAAGCCGTAGCGGGGGAAACGGGTCCAGTCGCTCGACACATCTATGCCGATGCTGCCCGACACCACTTCTGCCCCCTGGCCATCGGTGTGGTAGATGTCGGCCAGATAGCCGGTGAAGTCCGTTGCGGGCGCCGTCCACTCGAAAGTGTTGCCGGAAAGGTTGTGTTCTTCCACGGTTTGTCCCGCTGCGGAAAATCGTATTTTGGAACCGGCGGGAATCTGTCCCTCTATGGCGAGGACGACCTTCTCACCCGGTTTATAGCAGGCCCTGTCGGCAGAGAGCTTCAGGCTCAGTTCGGCGGTGACGGGTGTCACCCGGGTCACCTCGCCTGTGTGGTCGGGGGTGTTGGTGGCCTGCATGTTGTTGTCATCATTGCATGCCGCGAGGCTTAGCAGGGCAGATAGGGTATATATGAGTTTCTTGTTCATCGCATCAGCGTTTTTGAATGGTTATGGTTTCGGTTAATTGGTTCAGGGTGATGGTATAGTTGCCGGCTTCGGTGATGTTCCACTTGTAGTCTACGCCCGCTATGTTCGTGTCGGGATATTGGCCCTTGAAGTCTTCTCCGGACTTGTCGATGAACAGCACGTGTTCCTCCTGGCCTGTGGGCTTGCCGGCCTCGGCGGACGGCATGAACCACGCGCCGTTCCAGTCGGACTTCAAGTCGCAGCTGAACTTCAACTCGCCGACATTGAGCTTGCCGCTCCATGTCATCACGTAGGGGTCTGCCGTGCTGGCGGTCATGGGGGCGGCGGCGTCAAGTGACCATCCGCCCGGGGCGGCGGAGCCGACCAGCCAAATGCCCGGGTAGGGGGTGAAGGGCTTCATGAGCATGCGTTCCTTGCCTGCACGGATGTCAAGGCAGATCTTGTATGCCCGGTCCATCTCTCCCTCAGTGAGCGTCCACTTGGGATCAGGATCAAAGCCCTTGACAAATTGTACCTGCGTGTCGGTATAGGGAGCCGCGTCACGTCCGGCTTTGTACATGTTCTCCCAACTGTTGTTGGCTGTGGCGAACTTGAACTCGCTCTTCGTGCTCCCGTTGGACAGGAAGACCCGCCCGGTGCGGAAGAGGAAGGGGTCGAGTGCGTCTTTCCACATCGGCTCGAAGGACCAGCCGGTGGCATCTCCCACGAGATAAATCTGTTCGTAGGCCGGCGTGACGCCGCTCGTCTCGTCCATCTGCAGCTCGCCTGTCAGCAGATTAGCCTTGAGGTTGTAATAGTGGTCAGCCTTGACTTCAATGGGCTTGCCGGCGTTTTGCCCGGCCTGTTCCTGCAGGACGAGTGTCCCCTCATCGCTGAGCACGTAGGCGGGATAGGAGGTGTTCTCTGTCGTGGTCAGGGTGAAAGTGCCGGCCTTGAGCCGGCAGGTGGCGGAGAACTGGCCGGTGTCGTCGCGCTGCATGGCTTCCGGCTGGCCGTCTGTGGCGGTTCCGTTGATGAATAGCGTGGAGGTGACGGGCACATAGCCGGTCGCGTTGAAGGAGGTCGTAGCCGTCTGCTGTTGCCCTATTCCTGTGACATCGGCTCTGACCCGTGCTTCCAGGGCATACCGGAGTCCCGGTTGGGTGCCGAAATGTTCGGTGAGGAAGCTGTTGAGCGCTTCGGTGGTCACAGACCACGAGTAGGTCTGTGAGGTGCTGTCCACCACCGTGACGGGGCTGGCGAATGAGGTGCCGGCCTCGGCGATGTCCACAGTGTAGTAAATCTTGTTGCCGGAGCCGAAGTTGGTGCCGGTGGTCCACGACAGCTCCAGGGCGTTCTCGTTGTGCGAGATCTCCTGCAGTGTCAGGTCGGACGCATTGGCTTGGATAGCCAGCTCGGTACTGCCTTTGTCAAGTTCCGTGTAATCATCGTCCGCACAGGAGCCGATGGCGAGGCAGGCCAGCAGCGAGGCGCATAGGATACCTGTATATCTTCTCATTTTTATAGGTGCTTTTATTCGGTTAGTAGCCGGGATTCTGTGTCATGAGGGGGTTGCTGTCCATTTCGGTTTGCGGTATGGGGAACAGGAGGCGGTCCTTGGTGACCGCACCCTTGCCGATACCGCGCAGGAACTTAAGGGCGTATTCGCCGTGTTGCAAGCGTATCATGTCGAACCAGCGGTGTCCCTCAAAGGCCAGCTCCATGCGGCGCTCGTGGATGATCTTCTCGCGCATTTCGTCCTGCGTAAGCGATGAGCCGTCTATGGCGGGCAGTCCGGCGCGGCGGCGCACGGTGTTCAGGGGAGTGGCGGCGGCAGAAGTGTTTCCCTCCTCATTGAGGGCTTCCGCCTCCATCAGCAGCACATCGGCGTAGCGGTATACCACGAAGTTGGCGAAGCTGGTGTTGTACTCCGGCGAGATAGACTTGGGCACGAGGAACTTGCGCACGTTGTAGCCGGTGTTGGAGTAAGAGCTCTTGTACACCTTTCCGTCAAAGTCGGGACATCCGGCATAGAGCACTGTCCAGTCCTTGCGCTTGTCGCCCTCCTCGTAAGCGTCCACGAACTCCTGGGTGGGCAGGTTCCAGCCGTAGCTGCCTGCCACAAAGTCGGAGTTGCGCGGCCCCATGAAGGTGGAGAGCCAGGAGGATTGCGGGTTGTTGCCCCAGAAATCATATTCCGTATTGCCGGAATACTGCACCTCGAAGATGGATTCCGGCCCGTTCTTGACTTGGGCGTTGAAGTTGGCGGTGTAGTCGCACTTGTCAAGGTCATAGCCCAGCGCTGTCACCTGCTTGCATAGGTCCACCGCTTTGGCGTAGTATTCCTTATGGTCCGGAGCCAGGGTCAGATAGATGTCAGCCATCATGGTCAGGGCGGCGTCCTTGCTGGCGCGGCCTACCTGATGTGAGTTGTAAGAAGCCTTTGTCGGCAGCAGTTCGATGGCTCTCTGGCAGTCGGAGATGATCTGCTTGTAGGTGTCTTCTCTGGAGGCGCGCGCCATGGCGGTAGGCTCTCCCGGATTGTAAGGCTCTAACCGCAGGGGTACCCCGCCATAGAGACGTACGAGTACATAATAATAATGTGCGCGCAGGAAGTAAGCCTCGCCCAGACTGCGCTCTCTGATATAGTCTGACACGCCGGAGGCGTCGGGCAGGTTCTTGATGACGATGTTGCATTGTCCGATGCCGACCCAGGGTGAGCGCCACATGTAGAGAGCCATGCCGTTGTCACTTTGCGTGGTGAAGTTGGAAGCTTGGATGGTTTCGATGCCATCGTTGCCGCCGCCTGCGCCAACGACACTGTTGCCGGCAACGATGTCCAATGTCCACAGACGCTGGTTGTACATGTTGGACGACTGCAAGGTGCGGTAACAGGCGTTGGTGAGGTCTACCGCCACGCTGTCAGTCATGGCGGTTTCGGGATCTACTGCATTCTTGGGCGACTTATCCAAAAAATCGGAACACGATGTCGTCAGAACGGAGGCGGTCAGGCAGCAGGATAATAGGATTGCTATCTTTTTCATGATAAGCCGTTTTCTTAGAAGTTAAAGTTCAGGCCGACACTGAAAGTGCGCGAAATGGGGTAACGCGAAGAGTCGATGCCGTTGATGTCCACTTCGGGGTCAAAACCCGTGTACTTGGTGATGGTGGCCACGTTCTCACAGCTGAATGAGAGGCGCATGCTGTTGATCTGCATCTTCTCCAGCCACGTTTGCGGGAAGTTGTAGGCCAGGGTGATATTCTTGAGGCGCAGGTAAGAGCCGTTCTCAACGAACCGGTCAGACACGCGGGTGTTTTGGTTCGGGTCGCCGTATACGGCGCGCGGCATGGAGTTGCTCGTGCCCTCACCGTGCCAGCGCTTGAGCACATCGGCCGTTTGGTTGTAGGCGGCGGACATGCCGGTGTTGTCTATGTTGTTGGCGTTGTATATCTTGTTTCCCGCCACTCCTTGCAGGTAGAACGAGAGTTCCAGTCCTTTGTAGGAGACAGAGTTGTTCATGGAGAAGAGCCAAGTGGGGTTGGGGTTGCCTATGACCGTGCGGTCCTTGTCATTGATGACACCGTCGTTGTTGAGGTCGCGGAAACGGATGTCGCCCGGTTCTGCGCCGGCCTGGTAGGCATGCTCGTTGACCTGCTGCTGATTTTGGAAGATTCCGTCGGTCACGTAGCCGTAGAACACATTAATGGGGTAGTTTCTGGAGAGCATCGTGACATACGAGCCGCCGATCTGGTTGATGTAGTAGGGCACGGAGCTGTTGAGATCCTTGATCTTGTTCCGGTTGTAGGTGGCGTTGAGGCTGGTCTCCCAGTGCAGGTCGCGGTTGGTTATGTTGACGGTGCGCAGACTGATCTCCACACCCTTGTTGCTCACCTTGCCGGCATTGGTGTAGGTGGTGGAAGTGTCTTCAAATCCCGAAGTGATGGGAATGGAGGCTTTCACGAGCATGTCACGCGTTTCCTTGATGTAAGCGTCGACGGACAGGTTGATGCGGGAGTTGAGCAGGGACAGGTCCACGCCGATGTTGGTCTGTGCCACCTCTTCCCAATGTATATAGGGGTTGGAGAGGGTGAGCGACACGAGGGCTGTCTGTTCTTGGCTCGGATTGCCGAAGGGATAGACACTGGTATTATAAGTGGCGAGGTAGCCATAATTTCCTACGCTGGCCTGGCTGCCGGTCACACCGTAGCCTGCACGCAGTTTCAAGTCGCTCACATAGGTGCTCTTGGGGAACCAATCCTCCTCGGAGACACGCCAGGCTGCGGACATGGAGGGGAATGTGCCCCAACGGTGCTTGCGTCCGAACTTGCTCGAACCGTCGCGGCGCAGCGTGGCGGTGAGCATGTAGCGGCTCTTGAACGAATAGCTCAGACGGGCCATGTAGGACATCAGCGCCCACTCGTTCTCGTTGCCGCCGATGGCGTACATTTTCTGGCCGTTGTCCATCTCGTGTACATTGTCGAACGCGAAGATGTTCTTCTGTGCGTTGAGATAGTCATTGGAGTTCCATTGTGCGGAGGTGCCGGCCATGAGGCCCACTTGGTGGTATTGGGCGAAAGTATGGTCGAAGAGGAAATAGTTGTCCCACAGGTAGGTGAATGACTTGTTGTCGCTCTTGTAGCGCGAGCTTTCCTCTACAGGCGTAGGCTTCCAGTCGTATTGGGGCGTGAAGCTGTCCGCAAACCAGAACTTGGCGTCATAGCCAAAGGTGCTTCTGAATTTTAGCCAGGGGGTGAAGGTCAGTTCTGCCGTGAGGTTGGCGAGGAAGTTGTAGCCGTTGGTCCGGCTTCTGTTCAGTTCGGTCGGGCCGATGGGGTTGCGCACACTGCCGTACCACTCCGGCTTGCCTTCCGGCCCACTCCACGTGCCGTCTGCGTTTTTGACGGGAAAAACCGGCAAAGCCTTGAGCGCTGCGCCTATGTCGTAGCTTCCCTGTTCTTTCTTGTCAGAGCTGAAAGTCAGATTGTTGGAGAACTTGAGCCAGCGGGTCACCTGCGCGTCGCTGTTGGCCTGAAAGGTGAAGCGGCGGTAGTTGACGCTGCGTACGATGCCCGACTGGTTGAGGAAGCCTCCCGACACGTAATAATGTGACTTGTCTGTGCCACCGGAATAGCTGACGGTGTAATTCTGCATGATGCCCGTACGCAGCAGTTCGTCCATCCAGTCTGTGCCGGTTCCGAGGTGTTCGGGGTGGGCGAACTCCGGATTGGGGGTGCGGTCGCTGTTGATCATCATCTCATTGTTCAAGGCGGCATATTGCGAGGCGTTGAGCAGGGTTGGCACGTGGGTGGCCTGCTGGAAGGAGGCGTTGGCCGATACCGACAGCCGGGCTTGTCCGGACTTGCCTTGCTTGGTGGTGATCATGACTACGCCGTTGGCTCCGCGAGAGCCGTAGATGGCCGTGGCTGAAGCGTCCTTCAGCACATCCAGACGGTCTACATCGGCCATGTTGATGGCATTGAGTCCGAGGTCGGTGGGCACGCCGTCGATGACGATGAGCGGATCACAGTTGTTGATGGAGCCCAAGCCGCGGATCTTGATGGATACATTGTCGCCGGGTTTGCCCGCGTCTACCACTTGCACGCCGGAAACCTTGCCCTGTATGGCTTGGCCTACATTGTTGACCGGTGCGTTGCTGAAGTCCTTGCCTGACAATGAGGCCACGGCGCCAGTCAGGTCTTTCTTCTTCACTGTGCCGTAGCCGATGATGACAGCCTCGTTGAGCTGTGCGTCATTTTCGTTCAGCACGATCTGCAGATTCTGGCGTCCGTTGAGCGGGACGGCCTGTAGCTTATATCCCACGCAGGACACCTGCAGTACGGCGTTGCCCGTCACATTCAGGCTGAAGTGCCCGTTCAGGTCGGTGGTGGCGACATCGCGGCGGGTGCCCGTACCCTTGACTACGACATTGGCCCCAATGACGGGCTGGCCGGAAGCGTCTTTGACGATTCCCTGTATCTGCTGTTGCTGGGCGGCGGCGCTTAAAGGCGCCAGACAGCCGAGCAAGAGGGCCATAGACAGGGAATGGAGGGGTTTATTTTTCCTCATGATATGGTATTTAATGTTTCAAAGTTTATATGGATACGCAGGTTCGCGTTCAAAGTTTCTTCAGACCTTTCAGCTGATTCCCGTCTGTGGCTTCAAAGAGGCTGATGGCATACCCGCCCGCCTTTACGGCGTGAATCGTCAGCGAAGTCTTGTTCGTTATGATGCCCTTGGTGATGACGTATGACTGGGGATTGGTCCGGTAGTCAGCATCGGGGCCGTCGGCGTAGATGGTGGCTATGTACTTCTTCCCTTTGTCGAGAAAACCGAACTTCAGACGGGAGGTGTGTGCGTGTTCGCCCGCTACACTGCCGATGAACCAGTTGCCCGTTCCCTTAGCCTTGCGGGCGACGGTCACGTATTCGCCCGGCTCTGCCTCGAGGTATTGGCTGTCATCCCAGTCGATGGCCACGTCCTTGATGAACTGGAAGGCATCCATGTGCTTCTGGTAATTTTCGGGCAGGTCGGCGGCCATTTGTAGCGGGCTGTACATGGTGCAGTAGAGGGCCAGCTGATTGCAGAGGGTGGCATTGACATGCGAGTGGTTGGTAGGGTTGTTCTTTTCCATGTCCATCTCGAAGATGCCGGGAGTATAGTCCATCGGGCCTCCCTTAAGACGTGTGAAGGGCAGGATGGTCACGTGGAAGGGTTTGCTGCCCCCGAAAGCCTGGTACTCCGTGCCTCGGGCGGACTCGTTGCCGATAAGGTTCGGGTAGGTGCGGCACAGGCCGGTGGGGCGCACGGCCTCGTGGGCGTTGACCATGATGTGATGCTTGGCCGCTTCGGTTACGGCGTACAGGTAATGGTTGTTCATCCATTGCCCGTAATGGTGCTCGCCGTCAGGGAGCATGTTGCCTACATAGCCGCTCTTTACAGCGTCATAGCCATATTGGTTCATCAGTTGATAGGCGGCTTCCATGTGGCGTTCATAGTTGCGCGTGGAAGCGGAGGTCTCGTGGTGCATCATGAGCTTGATGCCTTTGGCGTGTGCGTAGTCGTTGAGTGCCCGGATGTCGAAGTCGGGGTAAGGGGTCACGAAGTCGAACACGTAGTCTTTTTGGTTGCCGAACCAATCCTCCCAGCCGGTGTTCCAGCCTTCGATGAGCAGCTGGCTGAAGCCGTTGGCGGCGGCGAAGTCGATGTACCTCTTCACGTTCTCATTGTTGGCGGAATGTGTCCTGTTGGGTTTGAGCCGGCTGTAGTCCACGCTGTCCAGATTGACAGAGGGGAGTTCGTTGGTGTAGGCCCAGCTGCCTTTCCCTGTGATCATTTCCCACCAGACACCCATGTATTTGACGGGGTGTATCCATGAGGTGTCATCCAGCTTGCACGGCTCGTTGAGGTTGAGCGTAAGTTTGGAGGCCAGTATCTTGCGGGCGTCATCGGACACTTCTATGGTTCGCCAGGGCGATTTGCAGGGAGTCTGCATGTGTCCCTTGGTGCCTTTGGCATTGGGCGTGAGCCAGGATTCGAATACCATGTTCCGGTCGTCCAGATTCAGGCTCATGCAGGAATAGTCAATGAGGGCGGCCTCGTGGAGGTTGATGTACAGACCGTCAGCTGTCTTCATCTGGAGGGAGGTCTGCACGCCTGTGGGAGAAAATACCGTCTGTGAGGCGTTGTAGCTCAGGGCCTTGCTTTGCAGGCCGCGTATCTCCGAGAGTTTCGACTGCGTGTAGTCGTATTCCTGTGTGTCGTAGTCGCCCGGTATCCACCAGACGGTGTGGTTGCCTGTCATGGCAAATTGGGTGCGTTCTTCTTTGATGGTGAAGTAGACGAGGTCCTTTTGTCTGGGAAACTCATAGCGGAAGCCGACGCCATCGTTGTACACGCGGAAACGGATGTTCATCAGCCGGCCGGTAGCCGTCTGCCTGAGCGCCGCCACGTATTCATTGTAATGGTTTCGTATGGTCTTCACTTCGCCCCATACGGGTTGCCAAGTTTCATCGAATGTGTTGCGTGCAGTCTTCACGATCTCGAAACCGTCTGTCAGGTTGGTTGTCCCCACCAGTTCGAGACCGAGCCGGCTCTCTTTTACTACGGCTCTGTTCTTATAGCTCACCTTGTAGACGGGCGTGCCATTCTTGAGCATGAAGTCTGCGGTGATGGCGCCGTCGGGCGATGTTACGCTGTCGGCTCCGGCCGGCATGACGGTCAAAAGCAGAGTGGCCAGAAAGGCTTTTGCTTTTATCAAGTTCATAGTAGATATAAATTAGATGGATGGGATGTAACTTTCAGTGGGAAGCGTCTCGGGAAGGCCTTTTTAAATAACCTCTGATTCTTTCATTCGACTTTGCAAAAGTAGAGAAAACATGAAGCGATTTTTTAGAGTGGTTTTCAAAAAGTAGGGTGAATCTCTTTCCTCAAAGATCTAATTCGCTTATAACCAATAGGTTTTGTATTGTAACAGCTTTGTAAAAAGTAGGCTGTGTAAACGTGGCTTAAGGTTCAAATGCGGGCCGTAGGGCCGGCGGGGGCAGGAGTGCCGGATCTTTGGGACGGGAATTGGCATCAAAAAAGGGAGACCGTGAATCGGCCTCCCTGGGTTGGGGACAGTGTTTCTGTGCTTGAATTTTGTAAGTGCTTGTGTCGGGGCAGTGCTATGGTAGCCTGTTGCCGGCGGGCTGTGGTGTCTTATGCATTGGAAGCCCCTAACTCTCCGCTGCCGATTTTCATAACCTGCTTGTCAAAGTCCTCGCGGTTGCCGGCGGCGCTGTTGCGGATGCGTACGCGATAGTTGTAGATGGTCGTGGAGGAATAGCGCAGGAAGTGGGCTATCTTTCCGCTGCTTGATATGCCCAGACGCACCAGTGCGAAGATGCGCAGCTCGGTGTTGAGCTTCTCGCCGGGTTTGAGGCGGATCTGTCCTTCGGGCACGAGCAGGGCATTGAACTCTTCTACGAAATGGGGGAAGAGCTGCAGGAAAGTGTCGTCGAAGTTGGCATAGAAATCCTTGAGTTCGTCTTCTATGAACTGCGTGGAGCGCAGGTCGTCGATCAAGGTCTGTACCTTACCTTTTGCAGCCATCTTTTGCAGCCGCTTGCAGTAGCTCTCCATTTTCTCTATATAGACGGAGCATTGGTCTATATAGTGACCGATGTATTCTTCCTTGATATAGGAGCTTTCCGACAGCTTCTTGTTCAGCTCCTTTAGGTTCGCGTTCAGTTCGTGGAGCCGTCCGTTGGCCTGCTGTACCTGCTGCTTGGCGATGGTTACCCTGCGTACCTGACGGCGGATGAACCACAGGGAGGCGATGAGGAAAAGAGACAGCAGAGAGATGACGGCCAGCGCGACGATGAGCCAGGTCTGCTGCCGTGAAAGCCGGTTGTGGTAAGCCTCGTTGATGATGGGGAACATCTGCTGCACCTCATAGATGCGCCAGCGCGAGTTGCAGGCTACAGCATCATCCATGCAGAGAGTCAGGTAGTTGTAGGCACGGTGGATGTCGCCCTCTTGGTAGAGGATGACGGCCAGCTTGCGCAAAGAGGAGTATTCGCGTATGCCTGACTTCATGTCACTGATGGCGGACAGGGCGAGGTGGTCCTTCTCCAATTCATGGTTTTGCTTCCCCTTGTATGCCTCAGCCAGCGTGTAGTCCATCAAGGCCCGGTCATGGATTTCCGCAAATCGGGCATAGTTGGCCTTGATGAGGCGTATGGCCCGGTCGTACTGGCGGTCGTAGTTGTACTTGTCCGCCTGCACGATGATGTGGTTGAACGATTCAGGCGGGTTGGCGGCCAGTATCAGATTGCGGTACTTCTCCGTTGTGCGCATGTAGAGTGCGCGTTCCTCCGTATTGGAGCAGTTGTCCGCCATCAGACCGTAGATGATACGGTACACATGGTAGCAGTAGCCTGTCTGGTAGTCGGCCAAATCCTTCGTTCGCACCAGTGACAGCTGCTCGAGCGCTTCCTTGTACATGCCGTTGCGCCCCATCATCTCGGCCATGTTCAGCCGGGCGTCGTTGATGTATTCAGCCTTGCCTATCCGTGTGGCTACCCGGAGCTTTTCGCGTGAGAAGTACATGGAGGAGTCTATGTCGAACGACTTGTAGGCGTCGCCCAGCTTGCCGAGGGCCTGGTAGCGGGCCTCGTCGGTTCGGGCTTGTGCAAGCGTGGTGCGCAGGAGGCTGAGCCGGGCACGCATCTGCCCCACGTAGACGGGGCGCTCGCGGATGGCCGCGTCAAGCTGCGAGAGCAGGTCGTCCGCCTGTTGTCCCGCACCATATGCCGCCAGTCCGACAAACAGGGACAGCAGCCAACTCATAACGTACCGCTTGCTCATGACGATTAAAGGTTCCAAAAGTAAATAGCTGTTGGCAAAAGTAATGATAAAAGCCGGAACATGGTTCTTATGTATGTAACAATCTCGGAGCGCTCCTTCTACAGGCGGGCCAGGGTGGCGGAAGCGGATGGGATGTGACGGTACGAACCAGATGCATGGATATGGGCCGTTATGCTGGAAAATCAGCGCTTCGGGTTGCTCCTTCTTCTATCTTGCCGTACCTTTGTGCCCGAATTACAAGGTATTAGACTTAAACACTCGTATGCAAGACATTCGCAACATTGCCATCATTGCCCACGTAGACCATGGCAAGACCACTCTCGTGGACAAGATGCTGCTGGCCGGGCATCTTTTCAGAAAGAACCAGAACGCCGGCGAACTTATACTCGACAACAACGATCTGGAAAGGGAGCGAGGCATAACGATTCTCTCCAAGAACGTTTCAATACGCTATAAGGACACCAAGATCAACATCATCGACACCCCGGGGCACTCAGATTTCGGTGGTGAGGTTGAGCGTGTGCTCAACATGGCTGATGGTTGTCTGCTGCTGGTGGACGCTTTTGAGGGGCCGATGCCGCAGACGCGTTTTGTCTTGCAGAAGGCGCTGCAGATAGGATTGAAGCCCATTGTGGTGGTCAACAAGGTGGACAAGCCCAACTGCCGTCCTGAGGAAGTATACGAGATGGTCTTCGACCTGATGTGCGACCTTGACGCTACGGAGGACCAGCTTGACTTCCCCGTTGTCTATGGCTCTGCCAAGAACAACTGGATGGGCGAGGACTGGCAGCATCCTACGGACAATATCAATTATCTGCTGGATAAGATCCTCGAGGTGATACCTGCGCCCAAGCGTCTGGAGGGTACTCCGCAGATGCTCATCACCTCTCTGGACTACTCCAATTATACCGGTCGTATCGCTGTGGGCCGCGTGCATCGGGGCACGATCCGCGAAGGCATGAAGTGTACCATTGCCCACCGTGACGGCACGCAGGAGAAGACCCAGATCAAGGAGGTGCAGACCTTTGAAGGAATGGGACGCCAAAAGGCAGAATCCGTAGACTCGGGCGACATCTGCGCAGTTGTGGGTCTGGAGAAATTTGAGATAGGCGATACCATCTGCGACTTTGAGAATCCCGAACCATTGCCTCCTATCGCCATCGATGAGCCTACGATGTCGATGCTTTTCACCATCAACGACTCTCCCTTCTTCGGTCGCGAGGGCAAGTTCTGCACCTCACGCCACATCAATGACCGTTTGGAGAAGGAACTGGAGAAGGATCTGGCTCTGCGCGTACGCCGCAGTGACGAAGAGGGCAGCTGGATCGTGAGCGGGCGCGGCGTGCTGCACCTTTCCATCCTGATCGAGACGATGCGCCGTGAGGGCTATGAGCTGCAGGTCGGCCAGCCGCAGGTGATCTACAAGGAGATTGACGGGCAAAAGTGTGAGCCGGTCGAAGAGCTGACCATCAATGTGCCCGAGGAGTTTGCTTCCAAGATGATCGATATGGTAACCCGCCGCAAGGGCGAAATGACTTCGATGCAGAGTTTGGGCGATCGCGTGGACATAGAGTTCGACATCCCCTCACGAGGCATCATCGGCCTGCGCACCAATGTGCTGACCGCCTCGCAGGGAGAGGCTATCATGGCGCACCGCTTCAAGAATTACCAGCCCTACAAGGGTGAGATACAGCGCCGCACCAACGGATCCATGGTGTCGCTCGAGACGGGTACGGCCTTCGCCTATGCCATCGACCACCTGCAGGACCGCGGGCGCTTCTTCATCAATCCGCAAGACGAGGTATATGCCGGACAGGTCGTGGGCGAGCACGTACATGAAAACGATCTGGTGGTCAACGTGACCAAGGCCAAGCAGCTGACCAATATGCGTGCGTCGGGTGCTGACGACAAGGCGCGTATCGTGCCGCCGATCATCTTCTCGCTGGAAGAGGCTCTGGAGTACATCAAGGAAGATGAATACGTGGAGGTGACGCCCAAGTCCATGCGCATGCGTAAGATCATCCTCGACCATTTGAGCCGCAAGCGCGCCGCGCGCGACTGATACATTTTCCTGCCTCTCCCGATGAAGGGAGAGGGAATAAACCACGATAAATCCCGGAACAGCTATCGTGCTGTTCCGGGATTTATCGTGTAGCGCATTATTGGGCTTTCTGTAGCCGGTGGAGGAGGCTTCAGCGCTTCTTGGCAAAGCGGCCGGTGAGGTCGGTCAGTGACCCGTCCGCTTCCACGCGGTAGTAGCGTTGGTTCGTACCGGGATGGCCCAACGGGCCGCAGGCTGCCCGCCACGGCCCCAATTTCAGGTAGTTCAGGGATGCGGCGCGGCGTTCGGCGGACGGTTCCCAAGTGCGCCCCGAATACCATCCTGTGCGGTAGCGCCCTTTGTAGTGGCGGCGCACCCATTCCAGCAGATCGAGCACGAGGCGGGGGTCATTGTCGCCCCCCATCAGTCCCACGCAGGTGATGGCGTCGGCATAGCGGTCAATGAGCGCTTGGAGACTGTCCTTGTCGAGCGGCTCGCCGATGTCGCCTTGCAAGGCGGCGCTGTGGCAGCCCGGGCAGCGGTTGGGGCAGAGCGAGAGGTCGATGGCCAATGTCACCTCATCGGGAAATTCTTGGAAAACGATGTCGTATGCGGCGTATTTCAGCATGGTTGGGAAGATAAGTGCAGGGGATGGTATCCGGACGGCGGCACCTGCTATGAGACGGTCACTTAGAAGATGACGGAGGCCGCAGGCCCCGCACGGCATACTACAGGGAATGTGTGCGCGTGTGGCGGGGCTTGCGGCCTCCGTGTGGGTATAGGGTATGGGTCAGTCTTTCTTCTCCAGGTGTTGGTAGTAGCGGCGCGAAGCCTCTTTCTGCCGGTCGAGCGAGAAGTTGCTGATGCGTTTCAGGTAACCGATGATGCGGGTTAGATAGTCCAGGTTGTGCGAGCCGCACACGGGGCACTCCTTCAAGTTGCGCTTGTCTATGTGTCCGCAGTCGTTGCACAGCGTGTTGGGGATATTGAACGTGAAATAGTTGCATCCCTCCTTGGCTGCCACGCGCAGCAGTTGGCGGTATTGCGGGGCCGACAGATGCTCGTCGAGGTTCATGTGCAGGGCCGATCCGCCGGTCAGGTGCTCGATGAAGCGGCGTCCGTGCAGGCGGAATTTCTCGATGATGTCGGTGTGCGGGTCTTCCACCACGTAGAAATACGAATTGTAGCAGTCACGCGGCACATAGTAGCCGGCCTCCTTGTCCCAGCGGGCGTGCTTTACGCCCACATTCTCGGCGGGAATCATCTCGCAGTTGAACATCACGTCCTTGGTGCGGTACTTGCGGTTGTAGCCCTCGATGAGGCTCAGGATGTCGCTCACGAAATGCTCGTACTCGGGATTGTCGGAGATGTTGATGCCCAGGCTCTCGGCGGCCTCTACCATACCGTTCACGCCGATGGTCAGATACTGGCGCTTGATGTTGATGTAGCCGGCGTCGAAGAGCGGCAGCATCCCCTTGCGCTGCATCTCAGCGAGGTTCTCGTTGTAGGCCAGCTGCACCTTGTGCATCAGGTCGATGATGTCGTCAAGGTACTCCACGTAGGAGCGTCCCTCACGGGTAGCCTGCTGCACGCAGCGGTTCAGGTTGACTGTCAGCACGCTCTTGGAGCCGGTGGACACGCCGCCCGCGCCCAAGGTGTAGCTGAAGCCGTTGTCTTGTATCTCGTTGCGCAGACGGCAGCACGAGGCCAGCGAGTCGGCGTTGTCGCTCATGTAGGTGAAGAACGAGTGCCCTTCCGCGTACATTTCAGCTGTGAAGTCGGCATAGTCCTTGTCCACCGCGTCGCCGTCTTTCGAGAGCAGCGCCATGGTTTCCACGGGGAAGGTGAGCACAGCTTTTGTCCGTTCCTCATTGAACCAGTGCATGAAGCGGCGTTGCAGCCAGTCGAGTGCCGGCCAGTTGGGCCTGCTGCCATCGGGGAAGCGGAACTCGCCAAAGATGCTCTCGAAATAATACTTGTCGTAGTAGGAAATGTTCCAGAAGACGCTCTGGAAGTTGCGCGCCCCTGTAGGCTGGTTGATGGAGTAGACGATCTGCTCGAAGCAGTCGGTGATCATCTTGTCGATGGTGCGCCGGCGGTTGGAGAGGTCCACTACGCGGTCGGCGCGCTTGTAGTAGTCCTCGCCGTATTCCTTTTCCACGAAGTGGCTCATGTACATCAGAAATTCCGGTGTGGCACAAGCGCCCGACAGCATGGAGCTGACGATGAACACCATGTTGACGAAGCCGCCGCAGAACGACTTCAAGTTGGTCGGGGCAGTGGAGTTGCCGCCGATGTCCTTGGTGCCGTTGAGCAGCCAGGGGTACATGGTAATCGAGGCACAGTAGTTGGCCAGTGACGTCTCGTCGTTCTTATAGATGTAATGGTTCTTGAGCAGGTATATATAGCGGTCTGCCAGCTCTTTGCCGTACATCTTCTTGATGCGGTCGCAGATGAGGCGGCGGTTGAGCCGGATGAAGCCCTGCTTGGGCAGCTCGCCGATGAGCGTGGCGATGTTCTTGTTCTCCACATTGGCGTTGGCGTCATACTTTGAGCCGGTTGCGGGGTTGGCGGAGTTGCAATAGTTGATCAGGAAGCGCAGCTTGTCGGCCGTCTCACGGTCGTCCTCGTGGCTCTTGCGGTACAGCATGAACGCCTTGGCCACCTGGTAGTGGTGTTCTGCCATCAAGGCCACCTCCACTTGGTTCTGTATGTCCTCTACACCCATGCCGTTACAAAAGCGCAGGCGCTGCATGATGCGGTTCATGCCTTCTGCGTCAATGGGCTGGCTCTGTGATCTGAAAGCTTTGAGGATGGCCGTGCGGATCTTCTCCACGGAGAGTGGCTCACGCGATCCGTCGCGCTTGGTGATAAAGAAATTGTCTGTACACATGGTTGCTCGTAGGTAAAGCTACAGGGGTCTCCGCCCTGTGTGCGGGGGCCGCCGGTGTGGATGGTTAATAGAAGAAGTGTTGACCGTTTTGGAAAACTTTTGCCCGGGTGAAAGATAAAAAGTTTTCCGTTTCGGAAAACTTTTGTCTCTCGTCCTGCCCGCCTGCCATCGGCCGGGGAGGAGTGTCATGCCACTTGGAAGGATGGTAAGCGGTGCGTCTGAACCGACAGTGCATAGAATCGCTTCCTGTGCTATAAAATATTGGTTTTCAAAGATTTAGAGAAATTCTGCGCTTCCCTTCAGTTTCAGACATCCGCTTGTTCCTGCGCCTCTTCGGCGGGGCTGGGCGTTACTTTTCAATGACAAAGATACGGCAACGCCTGCAGAAGTCAAAGCGGGCGTGCTTTCTTTTTTCTGAAACTTTTTCTCTCTGCCGCGTGTCCTTTGTACTCTCTTTTTCACAATGCCGTGACACTCACCGCAATACCTCATTCCACCTGTCGCAATGCTTCAGCACGTGCCTTCCGGGTGCCCCCTTCCGCTTCTCTTGCCGTACACCTTATAATATATAAGGAGGGGTGTACGGAGAGGAGGCTTACGGAAAGATGCAGACAGCCCGGGGCCACATCAACGCATGTGGCTCCGGGCTGCCGGGGTGTTGTCGCGTCCCGCAGGGTACGGGGCGGTGGAGTGGGGCGTTATTCTTCTTCGTTCGTGCCGCTCCAGTCATCGCTGTTCCAGCCGCGTGAAGGAGCGTGGAATGCGCCGTCGTGTCCGCCCTGTCCGGGCAGAAGCCCCTCGGAGGAGCCGCCGTCTCCGCTCAGGGAAGAGCTGGCGAGTATGTGACCTTCGGGATGCAGGTCGATCTGTTCGGCCTGTGGAATGATATAAGTCTTTTTCATAAGAATGTTTGAAGTTTGGTTGAAGGTTGGTGAATCACGCCCGTCAGTCCGGGCGTGGGCGGTCAGCGTACGATGACCTTGCGTCCGCTCTGGATATAGATGCCCTTGGGCAGGCCTTGCAGGGAGTTGTCGCTGACCTTCTGGCCTTGCAGGTTGTACACGGGACTGTCGAGGGTCTGCTGTTGTTCTACAGAGCCGATGCCTGTGGGCTGCATGTCGAAGTTGAGCACGGCGCCGGCGGCCTGTGCCGAAGTGCTCGTGAAGTAAGCGCCGGTAGCGTACAGGTAGGAGCCGGGGTTGCCCACCTTCAGCTTCTGCACGCCGTTCTCATCGGCCACACCGTAGCGGCCTTCCATGTCGAAGTGGGCTGTGTAGTTGCCCTTGAAGGTGTAGTTGCCGTAGGTTACGGCGGTGAGATCCGCCTTCAAGGCATCGGAGGTGAAGTAGAGGGGAGTGGCATCGTCAGCGCTCAGGTCCTGTTCGTTATCGAACCATACGAGATAGGGCTTGCCGGCCTCCAGTGTAGTGGCGGCGGTGAAGTTCAGCTGCGAGCCATCGGCGGAAGCGGAGGTGAACGCCTGTGCCTTGACAGTAGTGCCGAAGCCGTCCGTCGTCACGTCAAACGGCAGGCAGAGCGAGTTCCATCCCTGATAGAAGTGGCGCTTCAAGGCCACGATTGTCCGTCCTTCGGGCAGTGTGCCTACCGTCTCTTCTCCGCTCAGTGTGATGCTGGGGGCGAAAGTCACGGTAATATTAAAGGCATTCATCGCGTTGGGTATGTCGATGACCGCTGTCATTTGGTCGCCCTTGACAGTGGCGTCTACGCTGACGTTGACAGGTGATCCCATGACGTTTACCACTCCGCTGCCCGTATACTGTACGGAGCCGTCGGCTTGAGGTGCTTGGGTCAGGTTGTCCACGCGGATGTTACCTACGGGTATGCCTTGGAAATTAAAGTTCTCCAACAGGAAGGAACTGCTGCCGTCGCTCTGTTTGATGAGCTGGATGGGGGTGTCCGGCTGCAGCACCTTGCCCATGGGCGTGTTATCGGTGCCTTTCTGGTCTATGAGCAGGTCATTGGTGTAGGTGGTCGCTTCGCTCGTGGCAAACTGCACCTTGTAAGTGGTGACGCTGCTGTTGTCCACGCTGTAGTCGTTGCCCTTGACGGTGAGGGTGAGCAGGGCGGTCTTCTCGTCGTAGCTGCTTTCTACTGTCGCCCTGGCGCCAATCTTCGTGTAGGTCAGTTTGGAAGCATCATAGACACGGGCGGGCACGTTGTAGCTCAGCGTGTCTTCTGAGGAGCGATCGATGGCCACTCCGTCGAATTTCAGGCCGGTGAGGGCGTGGTAGTAGAGGAACTTGACGTTGTCGATGGTCAGTGAGTTTCCGCCAACGATGGAGTTGCGATCACCGAAGTAGTCATTTGCAGAGAAGATGACATTCACTTTCTCTACACCATCGGTCTCGTGACCTTTTATATAGGTGAAGGGTACCTCCATGTGTGTCCATTTCTCTGTGGCATTGATGGACTGCGTGAGTTTGGCTATGAGCGCTGCGTCTTGGGTTTGGCTCTTGTCCCCCCCCGTTGCCGTCTCTATGCCCAATATTTGACGGTCTCGGTCGGTCATATCGACTTCGGTTGCCGTTCCCCAACCAAACACTCCTACAGCTGTATTACCCGGCACTTTCTTTTGCGTGTATGTACCTTTCCAAAGGTAGGCAACAACAGTGGCAGATTCGGATGTGCCTTTTGAGTTGTCGCGTATGTAATCGAAACTGATGGCATCGGGACTGTAGGAGAAAGCCTTTCCACCAAATGTTCCGCCATCCGCGTTACGTACACTTGTAAGCTTCGTTTCTGCTGTGGCCCAGCTCGTGCCTAAAGTAATGTAGGCGGGAATTTTCTGTCCCACAAGTTCTCTATTTGTGAGCTTGACGGCCTTATTGCCATCAGAGGAGACTTCTGTTCCAACAACTTGAGCCCCAGCAGCCGTTTGTACATTGGAGATAGTCCAGCCCGCTGGTGTCGTTCCCGAATCTTTCGTATTTCCTTTGCTGTCCCAGGGAATGCACTTTTCCCAATCGGAATCAAAGTCCCCTTGGATTTGTTGCGCCGCAGCGCCGTTGCACATCAGTGCGGCGAGCGAGGCGGTGAGAATGATTTTCTTCATAAATGATGAATGTTTGATGATGACATATGATGGGTGCCGCGTCTTGCCCAGACGCGTACGGACATAAAAACCGCCTGAACAGCCCTCTGCGCACCGGAGACATGATATGGAAAGGAGGCAATGCCGCTACACTTGCGGCAAGTGGTGTGCAAATACGCTGTCAGGCGGATATATGGGTGTGGAGATCCGGCGGAACAGATGCGAGATGCGTTAAGTCCGTGGGGCATCACGCTGCCCCTCCGCCGGTCTTCCTAAGTTCAGTTTGAAAGAGATTACAGTCTTTGTCTTCCGCAGCAGTGCGGGGAGGCTATTACTTCACCACCTTCTTGCCGTTCACCACGTAGATGCCCTTGGGCAGGGCGGGGGTGAGTTGGTCGGCTACGCGCACGCCGCTTAGGGTGTACACGCCGCTGGCCTGCCGGGTCGTGGGTGCGGTGGCATCGTTGATACCCGTAGACTTGCCGAAAGCGAGGGTGTAGAGGGTGAAGGCATCAGCGTCTTCCTCCACATTCTGCGCTTCCACGCGGATGGTGAGCGTCCGGTCGGTCTCGTTGTAGGTGGCAGTGGCTTTGGCGGCGCGTCCCTTGACCGTGTAGGCCAGCTTGTCCGCATTATAGTCGCCGCTCAGTTCAAAGTTGTTTCCCTGGGTGAGGTCGAGCGCCTGTCCGTCATAGCTGAGGGCGGAGAGCGCGTGCCAGTAAACGAGTTTCACGTTGTCGATGGTGAGGCTGTTGTCCGCCCCCATGAGGGTGCGGTCCGCGAAGTAGTCGTTGGCCGAGATGATCACGTTGAGTGAGTCGGGGGCAGCCGCTCCTTCTGTATAGCTGAAGGGCACTTCGAGGTTGGTCCAGTCGGCTGCATCTCCCTCGATGTAGTATTCGGCCTTGGCCACGAGCTGTGCGTCATCGCTTTGGGTCACCTCGCCGCCCACAGTGGTCGCGATGCCGAGGATGTTGCGGTCGCGGCCGTACATGGTAGTCTTCACTGGAGCGGACATGGCCGTCTGTGCGGGTACTTCCACCTGCTTGTACTCACCCTTCCAGCTGTAGGCGATCACGCTGGCACGCTCGGTGGCGTTGGCCGTGCCGTGGCTGCGCTTGTAGCGGAGGCTGATGGCGTCGGGCTGTGAAGTGAAGGCCACGCCGCCGAAGGCACCGCCGTCCGCGTCGACGGGGACACCGGTTACCCAGTCGAGGCCGCCGATGGTGGCCCAGGTAGTGCCAAGGCTGATGTAGCCGGGTACGATCTGGCTGGCCATGAAGGGGTTCGGGGTGTTCTTGAGCGTGACGGCATAGTCGGGAGCGGCGGCATCAAGCGTGTCGCACTTGACCACGCAAGTGGCGCCCAAGCCGCTCATGCCGCTCACGTTGGCCACGATCCAGCCCTTGGGCTGCACGAAGTCAGCACGTTTGTACTGGTATTGGCTCCAGAACTCATCTTTGAGCGTACCCCAGTCGAAGTACCCGTTGGCGCTGTCCCAGGGGCGGCATTCCTCCCATTCGCCATTGAAGCCCGGGTTGGGCAGGGCGAAGGCGGAGGTGACAGCGGGGCTTTCAGTCTTCGGGCCGGTCACGCGCACGTAGATCGGCGTGTTGGGCTGTCCTTCCTGCACCCACTGTATGTCCACATCGGCATAGAGCAGGTTGCCCTTGATGTAGCTTGTGGCGGAGTTGATGTTCACATCGGCCTGGATGGCGCCGCTCATGAGGGAGAGGCGCACGGGGGCGTTCTCGCCGAACTTATAGTTGCTGCCGTCGGCCACGAGGGGGATATTGTCGAGCTTGATGTCGCCCAGTGCAAGATCTTCTCCGAGGTTGAGGTTGTAGAGGGCAAAGTTGACCGTACCCTCCTGATCGCCCTGCTCGATGGTGACGGGCATGTTAGGCAGAGGCTGTGTAGTCTCGTCGATGGGAGTTCCGAGCGCGAGGTAGAGGTCGCAGTTGTAGGTGCCTGCTACGGCTGCCGCGTTCTGCGCCCATGCCGCACAGCTGACGACAGCGGCGGCGATGAGGAGTAAAAACTTCTTCATTGGAAATGATGGTATGTTATAATAGTTGTGTTGGTTGCTGGGCAGCCTGCCCCGTCAGAAGAGGTAGTTGAAGCCCACTGTGGCGTAGATGGGGTAGAGGGCGAAGGTGACGCTCTGGAAGTCGGCGGGGAAAATGCCGTTGAGACCCCACTGCAAGTTGGCGCTCACGGAGAGGTGCTTGTAAGCCTTGAACTCGCCCCCGGCCTGCAGCCCCCAGTGGAAGCGGCGCAGGTCGCGGCTGAAGTCGTAGGTGGCGCGCGACACTTCGGCTTTCTCGCCGGTCGGGTTCTGGTCACGGATGTAGCCGTTGTACGCCTCGCCGGTGAACTTGCCGTCCATCATCCAGCTCAGGTAGGGGCCGGCCTGTACCTGCCAGCGGTCATTGAACTGGTAGACCGCCAGTACGGGGAAGGTGAGGTAGTTGTTGTTGACCTCGGTCTTGACATGGCCGGTCCACGCGCCGACCACCTTGCCCGACCCGTCGGCGTTGACCGCCTCCATGTGGTAGTTCTTGACCGTGGCGTCGGTCTTCATGCCCCGGTTTTCGAGGCGTACGCCCATGCGCATGCCCCAGTGTTTGTCAAACATCTTCTGCGCGGCTCCTTCGAGGCTGATGCTCAGCGTGGGCTGGTACTTGTCGATGGAGCGTATCTCTACGGGCAGGGGAAGGGGCGACGTGCCGCCAATGTTGAAGCCCGCCCCCACGCGCACGTGCCAGCCCTTAAGGGCGGCCTTGATGAGGTTGATGTCAGTTTCCTGGGCTTCGCGGGGACGCTGGGCATACAGGCCGAGGGTCACGCAGGCGGATATGAGAAAGATGAGGCTTCGTTTCATCGGAGATGGAGTGTGTCGGTCTTGGGTTTGTCTGTAGTGTGGGAGATAGGTGAGGCCTTATTCATCGCCTTCCCACACGATGCGCAGCTCATCGATGTAGAGCGTGGAGCCTACGGCTCCCTCGAAATAGGCACCTTGGCGGCTCGATGTGGCCACGACGGCGATGGCATATCCGTTTTCGCGCAGGCGGTCCTCGCTGAACGCCTTGCCGGGGCGCAGCTTGAACGGTTCGCTGAAGGATTTCCACTCCTGCGGCTCACCGGGATCATCGATGCGGGCGAGCATCACGATACGGTCAGAACTGAGCACGTTGCTGCCGTTGAGGGGCACGAACTTTTCGGGCTCGGTCTCGTAGACCACGGCGTAGATGTCCGCCGTGTCGGTCAGTTCGGGGTGTACTTGCTGTTTGCGGTCCGTGTACACGGCTCCGGCGGTGTACTTATACCATCCCTCCAGGCGGAGCGGCTTGCCGCCCACCAGCTGCAGGCCGAACCGGGTGGCCTGCAGGGGGAAGATCATGGCTTGGGCGCTGACAAACTCGCCGACGAACAGATTGCCGGCGGCGATGGGCATGTTGGCGTTCTGGCCGAAAGAGCCAGTGCTGCGCGTGACGAGTTTTACACAGTTGCCGCTCACGCCGACGGGGTCGGAGGCGGTGGGATAGTCGGCAGGTGACTGTGCCATGCCCGTGAGGGCAAAGCCGGCATTGCCGGAGGCCCAGTAGTCGCGCCGCGGGTTCTCCGTGTCCTCTGGGTCTATCTCGTACCATAACTGGTAGCGTCCCGTCTTGTCAAGTTCATAATGCTCGAAGCTCAACTGGCGCAGGGGCACGGGGTAGTTGAACGACACGCTGTAGTCCTTGCTCCAGAGCCCGTCTGCCGAGTGGGTGGTGTAGGTCTGGGGCGAACTGAAGTCGCGCTGCAGGCCGTTGGCCTCCACTTGCTTGCCGTCTACAATGGCGGTGAGGGCGGCTCCCGGGGTGAGGGTGAACTTCGGGCTGAGGGCCGAGCGGTCTTTGCCCGGCTCGATGGTGAAGGACACGTGGTCGTTCGTCACGATGGGGTTGCCCCGGAAGAGGTCCGCCTGTTGCTCAAGCCATGCAGGGTCTACGCCGGTGATGTCACACTCAGCGTTGGGGGCTTCATCGCGTATGCATGAGGTGAGAGCCGCGGCCAGGAGAGACAGGCCGGCAAGCAGGGTCATGGGGTTTGCCATAGTGGGATTTGTATCGTATAGTTTGGGTTGGAAGTGCGTGTGTGCCATTCAATCGGGTGCGAAGTTACCAAAAATATCCGCTATGTTCGAAGCGTCCCTTCTTTGTACCGCACAAATTACCGCAAAATCGGTATGTACCGATATTTTGGGCGGTGCCTGGCCTTATATGCTTGACAAGCGCGGCGGGGCGGTATATTTTGCTTATCTTTGTTGAAGACAGGCTGCGGCTCAGCAATTGAGGTGAGCTTCATTGCCTCCGCCTTGCGCCTCCTTTGCATAAGGCGGGCTGCGGCTCAGCAATTGAAGCGAGCTTCATTGCGTTCGCCTTGCACCTCCTTTGCATAAGGCGGGCTGCGGCGGTCATCCACCGAAACCCATTTTATCTTATACCTAAATAATAATAGACCAAGCAATGAAGAAAACCCTCCTCACCCTGCTGCTGTTGGCCGCTCCGGCCTTGGGGGCAGTGGCACAGACTGCCGGCAAAGGCGGCATCAGCCAACAGATGCTCGAAGAGATCCGGCGGGCACAGCCGGCAGCAAGCACCACCGCCGCCCTGCGCAACGCCCTTGCGGGAACGAGTATCAACCAGTTGGCCACGCGGGCGGACAATCCCGATGCGACCGACACGTATTTCAGCAACGAGGTGCCCTCCAAGGGCATCACCGACCAGCAAAGTTCGGGGCGCTGCTGGCTGTTCACGGGGCTGAATGTCATGCGGGCGAAGATGATCAAGCAATATGGCATGGGCGCTTTCGAGTTCTCGCAGAACTATAACTTCTTCTACGACCAGCTGGAGAAGGCCAATCTCTTCCTGCAGGCCACTGTGGACAACGCCCGGAAACCCATGAGCGACAAGACGGTGGAGTGGCTCTTCAAAAATCCGCTTTCGGACGGCGGCACGTTCTGTGGCGTGATCGATGTGGTGTCGAAGTATGGTGTGGTGCCGTCGGAGGTGATGCCCGAAAGTTTCAACGCCAACAACACCTCGCGCATGTCACAGCTTATCATGCTCAAGCTGCGGGAGTACGGCCTGACCCTGCGCAAGGCGGTGGCGGACGGCCGTAAACCGGCGGCCATCGAGAAGCAGAAGACGCAGATGCTTGCCACCATCTACCACATGCTCACCCTTTCGCTGGGCGAGCCGGTGAGAGAGTTCAGCTGGACGATGAAGAACGCCGAAGGCAAGCCCGTCGGCGAGGCTCGCACCTACACCCCGCAGAGTTTCTACAAGGAGTATGTCGGTACGGACTTGAAGAACACTTACGTGATGCTGATGAACGACCCTTCGCGTCCCTACCACCAAACCTACACCATCGATCTGGATCGCCACAGCTACGATGGCATGCAGTGGACCTACCTCAACCTGCCGATGGACGAGATCAAGCCGCTCGCTATCGCCAGCATCAAGGATTCGACGATGATGTACTTCTCGTGCGATGTGGGCAAATTCTATAACAGCAAGACCGGTGTGCTCTCATTGAAGAACTACGACTACGAGTCGCTCTTCTCCACGACGTTCCCCATGACCAAAGCAGAGCGCATCTCCACCTTTGCCTCAGCCTCAAGCCACGCCATGACACTCATGGCGGTAGACCTTGACACGCAGGGCAAGCCCACTAAATGGATGGTGGAGAACTCCTGGGGCGCCTCCGCCGGCTACAAGGGGCACTTGATCATGACAGACGAGTGGTTCGATGAATACATGTTTCGGCTGGTGGTAGACAAGAAGTACGTGCCTGCCGCCACGCTGAAGCTTCTGGAGAAAAAGCCCGTGCTGCTCCCCGCCTGGGATCCACTCTTTGCGGGTGAGGAGTGAAGAGAGGGAAAAAGGACACGCGTGAATCCCGTCCGAGTGCTTCCGTAACAAGCCGTTCGGACACAACTTCATTCGGCCGCCATCCACAGGGACACCTGTTGCCCTGTGGGTGGCGGCAGTGGCTTTTGTGGGGAGGCGAGGGAATCCGTGGCATGCGGGTGGCGGCAGGTTGGTGCGGCAGAAGGATTCTTTATGGATTTGTTCCGGTTCTGATGGGCGGGATCATGCTCCGATGCCGTGCAGCGGTATCGGAGGCATGCCCGTACCTGCGGCGAAAGGGACAGGAATATACCGTTTTTATGCGATAGTGTCATGGATGTGCCCATTTTGCAACCAAATCCTCCAAGAATGCGTCATAATCATATTTTGGCAAGCAAGGGTTTCATTTTTCAATATCCGAAGCAAAACAATATTAATGATGACGATAAAATAGTTCTCCCTACTTGCATGTTTGGGGGGAAGCCGTACCTTTGCAACGTGTTTTTCATGGTATTAGATTTAAGGTTAACAAGGTTGGGATACAGTGGTATCCCATTTTTTTTGCCCTTATCTGAACCATTCTCTCCATCTCTCCTCTTGGGTAGCGGTCTGTAGGCCGAAGATACGCGCTTGCCGTGCGGCTGTGTCGTGCTCTCTGCCGTATGTCAGGCGGGCTGGCCGGGTGATGGCGTGCCTTTGGACATGCCCTCAGGACTGTTGAGCGGTTCTGCAAAAAGGGGGCATAGCCCGTCATGTCCCCGTGCAGATTCGTCAACGCCCCGCGTTCATTTAAAATACAGTCTTGAATTATATAAATACAGTCCTGAATTATATAATTCAAGACTGTATTTATATAATTCAAGACTTGAAATTGAGTCTGGCCTGCGGATCGGGTAGTCTGCATTGCTTTCTGCCCGGTCGGAAAGCGGCTCGCTCTGACCGAAAGGGGGGCGGGGCAGGAAGGGAAAGGGTGAAGTTAGATGGACGTGTCCGTACCGACGGCTGTCAGCCTGACGGGACTGGGGGATGATCCGTACGGAAGTCAGGCCGGCCTGCTGCGTGGCGTGTCTTGCGGCATGGCTGTCCGTCCGTTCCGGCACAGAAAATCCCCGGCAACCCATCGGCTGCCGGGGATTTGTACTTTTCCGCCTCGTGTGAGGCAGGAAGCTTGGGGCTTGTTACTTCAAGTTCGGGTTGATCTCACCCCACTTGTCGACAGAGGGCACGATGTTGAGCGTTACCAGTTCGTCGCGCATCTTGCACAGGTGTGCGTAGGAAGCGTCGAGGCTGGCCAGCTCTTCGGGTGTGCCGATGGGTTCGGTGTAGTGGCAGCCCGTGGTGTCGAGCGTGGTGTGCATGGCCATCATGATGTGGTTGTACTTGGCGTCGTTGACGTAAGTGCCGGCGGGGAAGCGGAACTTCTCGCCACCCATCACGCTGCGGATCATCTCAACGGAGAGATAGGCCGGGCTCTGGAAGGAAGAACGGCGGCGCAGCTCGATGATCTTGGCGCCACCCTGAATCACGTCGTGCTTCATCTGTGCCCATTCCTCATCGGTGAACTCGGGCGTGCCGATTACGTCGGTCAGCTTGCGGCCGTCGATGGTCACCTGACTGCCGAACACGGCCATCTGCTCGCCGTGGCCACCGTAAGTGGCGCAACCCTTCACTTCGCTTTGCATCACGCCGAACTTCTTGGCGAGGGCGCTCTGCAGACGGGTGCTGTCAAGGGCGGCAAGGGTCGTAACCTGTGAAGGCTTCAAGCCGGAGTAGAGAAGCGTAACGAGACCGGTGAGGTCGGCGGGGTTGAAGATGATGACCACGTGCTTTACATCGGGGCAGTAAGTCTTGATGTTCTTGCCCAGCTGCTCGGCGATCTCGCAGTTGCCCTTGAGCAGGTCTTCGCGGGTCATGCCCTCCTTGCGGGGAGCGCCACCCGAAGAGATGATGTACTTGGCATCTTTGAAAGCCTCGGCCACATCGGTAGTGGCTACGATGTTCACGTCGCCGAAGCCGCTTTGGCGCATTTCCTCAGCCACACCTTCGGGTGAGAAAACGTCATAGAGGCAGATGTTGTTAGTAAGGCCCATCATGAGGGCGGTCTGGACCATGTTGGAGCCGATCATACCGGCTGCACCAACGATAACGAGCTTGTCGTTTGTTAAGAATGCCATGTTGTGTAAGTATATATAGTATATATATTGGGTTGTCTGCTTTTCGCCATGGCAAAAGTACGAAACTTTGTGTTTGTATGCACGTTTGCGCCAGAAAAAGTTTGTGAAGCTTCGTCCCTGTCCGCCCGCCGCCTGCCGGCAGTCGTAAGGCTTCCTCCCGGGAGGCTCAACAGCCTGTCACTTACCCACTTTGACGATGGGCAGACTGAAAGTGGAGCAGGGCATGGAAGCGCCGTTTTGCAGGCTGGCCCGGGTAAAGGGTGTCCATGCGTAGCGAACGGCGGTGGGGCGTGGCACGCGTGGGGTGCTCAGGAATACGCTCCCCTCGCTGCCCGCCGGGGCGTGTGCTCCGGGCTGGCCGGTGGTGACGGTGAGCGCCGGGTGCCAGCGCCCGTTGGCGCCGCGCAGTTCAAACCATTCGGGGCGGGCGGCTGTGGCAAAGTGCAGGCCGCGGGCCAGGGCGAAGTCTACGGTGACACGTCCCTTCTCATCCGCCACGGCGCGTAGCGGTTCCGGGCCGGAGGGAACAGCGCCCGTGTGTTCGTAGGTGTGGCAAAGCGCCTGACGGGCCAGCCGTTGGCCGACGATGCGTTTCTGGCGTGGATGCACGTCGAGCGAGTCGCCCACATCAGAGCATACGGTCATCCAAGTATGCGGCAGCCGCAGCGCGAGCCGCCGCTGGCTGTCGCGGAAGGCCGGCCAGGTGGGGCGCGTGCTGATGCTGGAGAGCTGTACGGTATAGAACGGCAGCAGGCTGTCGGCCCAGGCCGTGCGCCAAGAGCGTTCCAGCAGAGGGAAGAGCCGCTCGTGCAGAGAGACCAGCTCGGCGTTGGATTCTCCCTGGTACCACAATACCCCCCGCAGGGTGAAGCCCGCGATGGGGGCGATGGCCGCCCGGTAAAGATAGCCCGGCTCGTAGGGATGGGCGTGCACTTGTGCGCCTACCAGCTGCAGATTGTACCGGGCGCGGTCGCGTGCCCACAGCATGATGCTGTCGTTGTCGAGCCAGGAGCCGCGCAGCATTTCAGGCACTTCGCGCTTCAGCGAGAGGCTGTCTATCCACCCCTCGGTAGTGGAGCCGCCCACGGCGTTGCAGATCAAGGCCACGTGACACCCCAAGCTGTCGGCCAGCATCCGCCCGAAGGAGAAGCCGATGGCGGAGAAATGCGCCGCTGCCTGTGTGGAGCAGCGTTCCCAGCGTGCGGGGCGTATGAAGTGGCCCGAGTCGATTGAGTCGGCGAGCGAGGCGCTCCACTTCACGGCGTACAGCGGGCAGAGGCTCTCCATGTTGTACAGGTGCAGCCGGCTCAGCGTGTCGGCACGGCTCAGATCCTCGGCACGCGTGTTTGTTTCGCTCACGCGCAATTCCATATTGGACTGTCCCGAGCACAGCCACACCTCGCCCATCCACACCTCACGGCAGATGCGCACCTGGTCTCCCGCACTGACGATGAGCGTGTAGGGGCCGCCACCGTCGAGCGGTGGCAAGTACAGGCTGAACGTTCCGTCCGCAGCGGCCTCCGCCACTTGGGAGGAGAGCACGCCCTTGCTTGTGCCCGCCTGTATGATGCGCGCCTCTACAGCTTGTCCGGCCGGCGCCTGCCCCCAGACATGCACCGGCTGGAGGCGCTGCAGAACCATGCCGTTCTGGAAGATGGCCGGGAGGCGCAGCTCCGAAACGGGGAATGCCGTGGCGGAAACTCCTATATATATAAGGAGAAAAAGGAGGGAGGTAAGACGTTTCATGTAGCGAAGATACACATTTCCGTGCCAACGTGGCGGCCTCCCTGCGAGCCTACTTGAAAAAAAGCGTAAACGGGGGTGCTTTAAAAAATCTTGTGTATATTTGCACGTTCCAAAACGCGGCTCCATACCGCCCCTGCAGCGGGCGGGCATCCGGGAACACGGCGAAAGCCGGCAAGGGTGGCCGATCAGCCGGAATAACATTAAAACACAAATAATCTCACAATCACACAATGCAAAACAAAGGATTTGTTAAAGTAGTTGCAGTGCTGCTGACTTTGATTTGCCTCTTCTATCTCTCCTTCTCGTTCGTCACCAACAAGTACGAGCGCAAGGCGGAGGAGCTGACGGCACAGGGCAAGGACGGCGCGGCTTACCTTGACTCCATGCGCAACGAGAAGGTCTACTTCAACTGGAAGACGCTCAAGGAGTGCGAGGAACTGCAGATCGGCCTGGGTCTGGACCTCAAGGGCGGTATGAACGTAGTGCTCGAGGTGAGCGTGCCCGACGTGGTGAAGAACCTCGCCGGTGAAGGCGCCAACGACCCCAAGTTCAAGAAAGCGCTGGCCGAGGCGCAGGCACGTGCCAAGAAAGGCAACGTCGATTTTGTCGACGCTTTCGTAAGCATCTACCAGCAGCAGAACGGCAGAGACAAGCTCGGCGGCATTTTTGCCTCGAAGCTCAAGGAGAAGAACATCACCTATAACTCCAGTGACAACGATGTGAAGAAGGCCCTCAACGAAGAGGTCAGCGCAGCCGTTGAAAACTCCAACAAGGTGGTGCGCTCCCGTATCGACCGTTTCGGTGTGGCACAGCCCAACATACAAATCCTTCGCGGCAAGGGCCAGATAGGCCAGATCATGGTGGAGATGCCGGGCATCAAGGAGCCGGAGCGCGTGCGCAAACTGCTCCAAGGCTCTGCCAACCTTGAATTCTGGGAGACCTATACGCTGCAGGAGGCTCTGCCTTTTATACAGTCACTCGACAGCCGTCTGGCCAAGGGGGACGCTCCGGAGGATTCCCTCGCAGCTGACCATGTCAAGAAACCGGCCCAGCAAGCCGGCAAGGCACGCGAGCAGCACCCACTGCTCAGCAAGCTGGCGCAGATACAAGGCATGGCCCCCAATGGCTGCGTTCTTGGCTTCTGCGTGGCAGCCGACACGGCCGCTGTCAACGCCATGCTGCACAGCGAAGCCGCCAAGGCCGTTCTGCCTGCCGACCTGCGGCTGGCCTGGGGCGTGAAGAGCGCCGAAGGCATGAAGGGCAACGTCTATGAGCTGTACGCGCTGCGTGCTGTCAACGGCGGCCCCTCGATGCAGGGCGATGTGATAGCCGACGCCAAGGACGAGTTTGACCAGAACCACCAGCCGATCGTGTCGATGACCATGACGCAGAGCGGTGCGCGTGACTGGGCGAGTCTTACCAAGAAGAACCTGAAGAAATGCGTGGCTATCGTGCTTGACGGATTCGTATATTCCGCTCCTGTCGTGCAGAGCGAGATGAATGACGGACACGCACAGATCTCCGGACACTTCACGACCGACGCCACCCGTGACTTGGCCAACGTGCTGACCTCGGGTAAGATGCCCGCTCCTACGAACATCGTGCAGGAAGAGACGGTCGGCCCGAGCTTGGGCGCCGCCTCGATCGAGGCCGGATTCACCGCCTGCGTTGTGGCGTTCGTGCTGCTGATGATCTTCATGTGCTGCTTCTACGGTTTCATACCGGGTATGGTAGCCAACATGGCCTTGATTCTCAACTTCTTCTTTACGTTCGGTATCCTCATATCCTTCCAGGCGGCGCTGACCATGAGCGGTATAGCCGGTATGGTGCTGTCGCTGGGTATGGCGGTCGACGCCAACGTGCTCATCTACGAGCGAACCAAGGAAGAGCTGGGACTGGGCAAGAATATCAAGACCGCTGTGGCTGAAGGATACGGCAACGCATTCTCCGCTATCTTCGACTCCAACCTGACCTCTATCATTACGGCAGTCATCCTGTACAACTTCGGTACGGGGCCGATCCGAGGCTTTGCCATGACGCTGGGTATCGGTATCGTCTGCTCGTTCTTCACCGCTGTATGGCTCACCCGTATCGTTTACGAGCACTATCTTGACAAAGACAAGTGGCTCGGACTCACCTTTACGACCAAGCTCAGCAAGGGCTTCCTCATGGGGCACAACATCAACTTCATGGGCATGGGCAAGAAGAGCATCTATGTGTTCGTAGTGGGTGCGCTCATCAGCTGCGGCTTCCTCTTCACACGTGGCCTGTCGAGCGGTATCGACTTCACCGGCGGCCGCAACTATGTGATAGAGTTTGAGCAGAAAGGCGTTACGCCCGAGCAGGTGAGCGAGGCTGTAGCCGCCAAGGTACACGCCAAGGATCCCACCGCCATCGTGAGTGCCATCAGCATCACCACGACGAGCAACGATGCGGTGCGCCTTACCACCAACTACCGTATCGATGACGATTCGGAAAACATCGACCAGGAAGTGGAGCGCTTCATCTTCGACGCGCTGCACGAGGCAAAACTCATCACGGCGGATTACGCCACCTTCATAGACCGTGACAACCACACGGGCGGCTCCATCATTTCCGCACAGAAGGTAGGGCCTACCGTCGCAGCCGATATGACACGCGGTGCGGTCATCTCCGTGCTCTTGTCACTGGCGGCCATCTTCGTGTACATCCTCATCCGTTTCCGCAATGTGGCGTTCTCTGTGGGCAGCGTTGTATCGCTGGCCTTCGATACCCTTCTTGTGGTCGGGGTGTATAGCATCTGCTGGGGCTGGGTGCCCTTCTCGCTGGAGGTGGACCAGACTTTCATCGGCGCCATCCTGACGGTGATCGGTTACTCCATTAACGACAAGGTGGTTGTGTTCGACCGTATCCGTGAGAACTTGGGTCTCTATCCGACCCGTGACCATTTCCGCCTGTTCAACGATTCACTGAACCAGACGCTGACCCGTACGGTGATGACCAGCTCCACGACCTTCCTCGTTCTGCTGTGCATCTTCATTCTGGGCGGTGACAGCATACGCTCGTTCTCATTCGCCATGATGCTGGGTGTAATATTCGGTACGCTCTCGTCCATCTTCCTGGCTGCCCCGATCGCTTACCGCACTCTGGGAAAGTCTAAGAAAGTGGCTGCAGAAGACAAATAACAGGGGGCAACGGAAGCTGGGGGGCGTGGCTAAAAGCCTTGTGTCACGGTTTCCGGAATCATAAAAGTGCGCGGAGCATGCTGGTGTCAACCGGCATGCTCCGCGCATTTGCTTGCAAACGGGTGTCGGGATGCCACCGGCAAGGCTTGAGAAGTGTGCCGCAGGGACTGTAATGTTCGGGAAAGCTGCATTTCTATGGCCTACCGTTTTGCGTTTAGCCACCCTTGCACTACCTTTGCTATCGCAAGGGCGTGCAGGCGTCTATGCAGTTTATCCTATCTTCACTCCCTATTCCGCTCATGAAAACATACTACATGCAACTATTCAGACGAGTGGGCCGCACGGCACTTCTCGTGGCAGCCGGAGGAATGTTGGCAACCGCCTGCTCCGACAGCGAGGAGCCGATACTGCAGCCTAACTTGCCCGCCGTCAACGGACAGAACGTGCGCTCCATCACGCATCTGGGCGGCGTGACACAGACTTACGACTGGCAACTGGGGTATACCGGCTCACGGTTGACCCGGGGCGACGGAGTGGTACGCGACCCGTCACCGGCGATAGACAAGTCGTTCAGCTATACCAGCTCGCTTACTTACCAGCCGCACGGTGTGACGGTCAGCAATTCGAGCTCGGAAAAGACACAGCTGAGTATCAACGCGCAAGGTTATATAGAGCAGATGACTGTCAACCGCAACATCTACCGCTTTGAATACAACAGTGCGGGCATGCTCACGGCGTGGCAGAAAATCGTGTTTGAGGACAGTTTCGGACAGGCACAGCAATACCGCTCATCCGCCGTGATCACCTATTCAGGAACGGACATTCAGCGCATCGTATATACCGACACGGACAACAGTCCTGTGACGCTCACCTTTACGCCCGCCAGTGAGCAGAACCTGAACGGGCTGCTCCCGCCTACCATCAGCCGTGAGATGGGGTGCTTGGGCTTCGAGCACCTGTACTATGCCGGACTGTTGGGCAGGCCGACGGCTCATCTCGTGCGCAGCGTGAGCTATGCTTACACCGACGCGTCCAAAAACTATGTGACGGACTTTGAATACAGTACGCAGAGCGGAAATACGGTGCTCTGCAACTATCATACGCCGACCGGTCAGGTGGCCTCCATCAGCTACGCCTACTGATGCGGAGACCGCGCTGCGGCCATATATTCTGTACACACTCCAAAATCATTTCTATGAAGAGATATTTCTTTACGCTGATGCTTCTGTGCATGACGGCCTTGGCCGCAACGGCGCAGAGCACCGTCAAATACGGGCTGCTGAGCTGTGACTCCCTGCTGCACGGCATGCCCGCTTACGTGGATGCGCAAAACAAGATGGCGGCCCTGCGCCAGAAATATGAGAATGAGGCTCAATACAACGAGCGCAGCTTCCGCCGCCAGTTTGCGGAGTTTCTGCAGGGGCAGAAGGATTTTCCGCAAAATATCCTGCTAAAGCGCCAGCGCGACCTGCAGGATGCCGTGGAGCGTGGATTGGCTTTCCGCCATGCGGCAGACTCCATCCTGACACGTGCGGAGGCGGATTTGCTAGCTCCCGTACGCGCCAAGCTGCAAGAGGCCATACGTGCGGTAGGCATGGAGCGCGGCTACGAGTGTATCGTCAATACGGACGAGCCGGTACTCCCCTTCGTCCACCCCTCGCTCTGTGAGGATGCCACCCCCTACGTGGTTGCCAAACTTACGCGCTAAACGTATTGACTGTCATCCCATTTCTCTTTTTCCTCCACTAATACCTACGTCCTATGCCTACTCCTATCGGTGTGTTTGACTCCGGCTTCGGAGGTCTGACCATCCTGCGCCAAATGCGCCAGACACTGCCGCAGTATGACTATTTGTTCTTGGGCGACAACGCCCGTGCCCCTTATGGCAGCCACTCTTTCGAAGTGATATACCGCTATACGCTGCAGGCTGTCAAGGCGCTCTTTGACCGTGGTTGCCCGCTTGTGATACTGGCCTGCAATACGGCCTCTGCCAAGGCGCTGCGTACCATTCAGCAATGTGACCTTCCCCACATCGACAGCAAGCGCCGTGTGCTCGGTGTGATACGTCCGACGGTGGAAGCCGTGGGCAAGCTTACCAGAAGCCGCCACGTGGGGATTCTTGCTACCAGCGGTACGGTCAACTCTCTCTCCTATAACATGGAGATACACAAATTGTGGCCGGACGTGGAAGTGACCGGGCAGGCATGTCCCATGTGGGTGCCTCTGGTGGAGAACTATGAGTTCGACTCACCGGGTGCGGACTATTTCGTCAAGAAACGCATTGACGGTATTTTGCGGTTAGATCCTAAGATCGACACCCTGCTGCTCGCCTGCACACACTATCCTCTCCTCATGGACAAGATACTTAAATACACACCGCCGGGTGTCCGCGTCGTGCCACAGGGCGAGTATGTGGCCAATTCGCTGGCGGACTATCTGAAGCGTCACCCGGATATGGAGCAGCGACTTACGCGCCGGGGAACCTGCCAGTATCTCACTACCGAAAGTGCGGAAAAGTTCAACCAAAGCGCGGCTCTCTTCATGCATGAGAAGGTGTTTGCAGAGAGTATCAGTTTAGAGTAACGTTACCTGGCGGCCGAAAAGATCCCGCAGGATGGCAAGGAGAGGTTTCCTTGACACCCTGCGGGATCTTTTGCAGGTGGTGGCAGCTTGTCTGCGGAGGATGGATAGTGCGCCGCTTGGTGGGATCAGTCTGTCACGTCCGTCCCACTGCCGAGGCGGCGCATGAGGGTGGCGACACCCCGTGAGGCCGTTTCTTGAATTACCATGATTCGCCGTCCTGCCGCATCGGGTACATGCACTTGCTTGGGGTCAATGATATACACAGGTATGTTGGGGCGTGTGTACTGTATAAGTCCGGCGGCAGGGTATACGTTGAGCGATGATCCGATCACCACAAACACATCAGCCTGCCGGGCCAGTTCGGCCGCCCGTTCCATGTTGGGCACAGGTTCACCGAACCATACGATCCAGGGGCGAAGCAGCGAGCCGTCATCAGCCAGTTCCCCGTGTCGTACAACGAGATGGTCGGGCGGGAGCGTATGTATGTAGTGCGGATCGTTGGGATGGGCGGAAGAGCATACCTTCATCAGCTCGCCGTGCAGGTGAAGTACCTGTGAGGAACCGGCACGCTCATGCAGGTCGTCTACATTCTGTGTCACGATCTGCACCTCGTAGTTTCGCTCCATAGCCGCCAACAGCTCGTGCCCTTGGTTGGGTCGGGCTTGTGCCAGTTGCTTGCGCAGGCCATTGTAAAAGTCGGTCACCAGATTGGGATCGGCCTGCCAGCCCTCGGGCGTGGCGACTTTTTCTACCGGGTATTGCTCCCACAGGCCGCCGGCATCGCGGAAAGTACTGAATCCGCTTTCCGCACTCATACCGGCGCCGGTAAGTACTACGATTTTCTTCATTTTCCCTATGGTTTTGTTGTGTAATGACAGGTCGCAGAAGCCGTGTAGGGCGGGCGCGGGGTCACACGCCCGTTTGAATGCCCTGCCAGACCGCTTGTCTTATACAAGTACAGTGCTAACCGGGTGCAATCAAGCTTGCTTGAATGGCCGAGGTGCCGCCTGTCTTATACAAAGACAGTGCAAACCGAGTGCGATCAAGCTTGCTTGAATGGCCGAGGTGCCGCCTGTCTTATACAAAGATAGAGATAAAAAATAAATGGACGGCTGGTTAGCGGTTCGATGCCATATTGTAACGGAAATGTCATGGAAAGAGTCATTATGGGCGTTTGCTTTCAGATACCGACAGGCATCTTTCTGTTCAAATGCAGGGCTTGTGAGGCGAAGAGGGGGGATCGTACCGCTCCATGCCGGTGTCCTGGCTGCAGATGGTTCAGAATCAGAAGGGACAAAAAAGATAGCGTTTGCAGCATGCCTGCGAAAAAGATGAGCGCCCGGTGTACGCCATCGAAAAATAATTGTACTTTTGTTCGCAATTTTGGGCATAGGCTCGTACAAATCCTGTGTTGGCTTCCGAGTGCTGCGGAGCAAACATCCCGAGGATGCCGCAGAGGACAGAACGCGGGGATTTCGAGGCTCGCTCATATTCTAACATCTATATTTATCAGAGAATTTTATGGAAAAGCTCAGCTACGCCCTTGGCATGGTCATTGGCCACAACTTGAAGGGTCTGGGGGTAAGTAACCTCAACTCTACCGATTTCGCCCAAGCTGTGACCGATGTGATAGCCGGACATGCTACCTTGCTTGAAGACCAAGAGGCACAGCAGTTGGTGAGCGCCTTCATGGAACGCCAACAGGCCGAGGCGGGCAAGGCCATACGCGAAGAAGGCGAGAAGTTCCTCAGCGAAAATGCCAAGCAAGAAGGCGTGACCGTGCTGCCCAGCGGATTGCAATACAAGGTGTTGCGTGAAGGGAATGGCAAGCGTCCGGCCGCTACCGACCGTGTGAAGTGCCACTACGAGGGTCAGCTCACTAACGGGCAGGTGTTCGACAGCTCTTACCGTCGTGGAGAACCTGCCGTATTCCCCTTGAATGGTGTGATCGCCGGCTGGACTGAAGGTGTGCAGTTGATGAATGAAGGGGCAAAGTACCGTTTCTTCATTCCTTTCAACCTGGCCTACGGCGAACGCGGTACGGGGCAGGCCATACCGCCTTATGCGGCACTTGTGTTTGACGTAGAACTATTGGAAGTGATGAAATAGGGGACTTCCCGGGAAACAAAGACAAAATATATTTATCTTACAATGAAGAAAATCATATGGGCGGCAACCGTAGCCGCCGCCGTGCTCCTTAGCGCGTGCAACAACGGTACCCCAAAGGCCGACTTGAAGAACGAGGTGGATACGCTCAGCTATGAAATGGGTATGGTCATGTCTACCCCGGAGGGTGACATTCAGAACTACCTGTCGCAGCAGGGCAGTGACTCAGCTTATGTGGATGAGTTCCTCAAGGGCTATATGAATGGCCTTCGCAGCGGTGACGACAAGAAGCAGATGGCTTACAACCTGGGTATGCAGGCCGGTATGCAGATGAAGATGCAGCTGCCCATGATCGAGAAGCAGGTATTCCAGGCCGACAGTACCAAGAAGGTGAGTGTCAAGAACTTCGTAGCAGGCTTTACCGCCTTTGCCAAGAATAAGACCGACCTTAAGGTAAACGGGAAACTCGTGACAAAGGACGAGGCGAACAAGCACATCATGGCTTATATGTTCAAGAAGTTCAAGAACGAGTCTGCACAGTTTATGGCCAAGAAGGCCAAGGAAGCTGGTGTGAAGAAACTGGCCGGGGGCGTACTCTATAAGGAAATCAACAAGAGTGCCAGCACAGAGCGTGTGGCCGCTACGGACAGTGTCATCGTTAAGTACGAGGGCCGTCTGGCTAACGGTCAGGTCTTCGACACTTCTGCACGCCAGCCCGGTGGTACGGCAACCCTTAATCTCAAAAATGTGATCAAAGGATGGCAGACAGCCATCTCGGCCATGCCTGTCGGCGCTACGTGGGAAGTATATATCCCGGCGGAACTCGGCTATGGCGAGCAGGGAAGCGGGCCGATTCCTCCTTATTCAGCGCTCATCTTCAAGATAACGCTGATGGGTAAGGCCAAGTAATGCCTTCTCCCATGGGCGCGGCTAAGCGCATACTTCAACAGACTGCCGCATGGAGGGTCTTCTCCGTGCGGCATGTCTTATGCCTTGGTTTCGAACGACCCTCGATGCTTGGATTAAGAAACAAACTAAACCTAACAATAATCATGCAACTCAAATCAATGATTGCCATTGCCCTGGCTGTGCTTTGCGCCTGCCCGGTTATGGCGCAACGCAAAGGTAAGAAGAAGGCCCGCAAGGCTCGTACTACGGTGGTGGCTCAAGAGCCGCGTCTGAGTGCCGTAGATGGTAAAACTTTCAGTTACGCGCTTGGTGTGGCCCAAGGTCCCAGCTTGAAGCAGTATCTGGTCATGCGTGAGGGCGTGGACTCCGCCTACGTCAATGTGGCCTTGGAGGCCATGAACTCAACCAGCCTGACCCCCGAAGAACGTAAGAAGCTGCAGGCACAGGCCGCAGGTCTGCGCATTGCCGATATGAACAAACGCAACCTGCCGAACATCAACAAGCAGGCATGCGGAAAGGCTGACTCCACCTACATGGATGAACGGGAGTTCGAGCGCGGATTGGCACAGGCCGCACTTGGGCAGGCCACTACTTTCAGTGCTGATTCTGCCATGAAGATCGTAGAGGGGCAGATCAAATACCAGCAGCAGACATTCAAGCTGGCCAATGCTGCTTGGCTGGCTGCCAATGGCAAAGAAAAGGGCGTGGTGACACTGCCCAGTGGCCTGCAATACCGTGTGCTTACGGAAGGCCATGGCCCCTTGGCTTCAGATTCTACGGAAGTAGAAGTGAACTATGAGGGTTCGCTTATAGATGGAACTGTATTCGACTCTTCTTACAAGCGCGGCAAACCTGCTACTTTCAAGCCCTCACAGGTTATCAAGGGCTGGCAGGAAGCCCTGACCAAGATGCCTGAAGGTTCTGTCTGGAATCTGTACATACCGGCTTCTCTGGGTTATGGAGAACGCGGACAAGGACAAGAAATACCGGGAAACGCTACACTTATTTTCAAAGTGGAGCTGGTTAAGGTAAAGCCTGCTCATAGCCCTGCCCGGCCAACTACGCCTGCCAAGCCCGCCCATTAATGTAATACGGACACTCCTGCTGAGTCTTCCCCCATTCACGGTTCGTCACCTGCCTGCTCATCCCGCCATTCTTCTTGTGGTGTGCGGTGTGGCACCGGGCAGTAGAGCCGGAATGGGGGAAGGCTGTTTGTAAATGTGGATCTCTTGTAACATTGTTGTAGGACGCTTCCTGGCATTCCACTCTCTCCTTTTGTCGGACATTCTCTAATCGGAGTCGCTTGTCGCGTTTTGTTTCTGCCCTGCCACCCCCTTTCACAAAAAAGCTGTACTTTTGTGGAAAATAGGCTGCGGAAGGAGTGTCCGGACAAGTTTGACGGCACCCGTTTCGCGTGGCTTCAGAGCGGACGAAAGCCCGCGTCCCGATGATTCGGGTGGCTTCTCCCTGTATTTACAACAAACTATTCATATTCCCCTACACTCATGACAGACCGCAAAGTGCGTGTACGCTTCGCGCCAAGCCCTACGGGTCCTCTTCACATAGGTGGTGTACGCACCGCCCTTTATAATTATCTTTTTGCCCGCCAGCATGGCGGCGATCTTATCTTCCGCATAGAAGATACCGACAGCGCCCGATTTGTTCCCGGTGCGGAAGCCTATATATTGGAAGCTTTCAAGTGGCTCGGCATACAGTTTGACGAAGGTGTTGGCTTTGGGGGGAATTATGGCCCTTACCGGCAGAGTGAGCGCCGCGATATATACCGCCGCTATGTAAAGCAGTTGCTCGATGACGGAAAGGCTTATGTAGCCTTCGACACACCGGAAGAACTGTCTGCCAAGCGTGCAGAAGTGCAAAACTTCCAGTATGACGCCCACACCCGCCTGCAGATGCGCAATGAATTGACCTTGGGGCATGAGGAAGCACAGCGCATGGTGGCCGACGGCATGCCTTATGTGGTTCGCTTCAAGATCGAACCGGGCGAGCAGGTACACGTGAAGGACATTATACGCGGTGACGTAAAGGTGATGAGTGATACTTTGGACGATAAGGTGCTTTATAAAAGCGCTGATGACCTGCCAACCTATCATCTGGCCAATATCGTGGATGACCACTTGATGGAGATTAGCCATGTCATACGTGGTGAGGAATGGCTTCCGTCCGCCCCCCTTCATGTACTGCTTTACCGTGCGTTTGGCTGGGAGGAGACGATGCCCGCTTTTGCCCATCTGCCCTTGTTGCTCAAGCCAGAGGGAAAGGGGAAACTGTCCAAGCGCGATGGCGACCGTTTGGGATTTCCTGTCTTCCCCCTTGAATGGAAAGACCCCGTGACGGGTGATGTGTCCTCGGGTTATCGTGAGAGCGGTTACCTGCCGGAGGCTGTCATTAATTTTTTGGCTTTGCAGGGTTGGAATCCCGGAACGGACCAGGAGCTTCTTTCCATGCAGGAGCTGATAGATCTGTTTGACCTTTCCAAGTGCTCGAAGAGTGGGGCGCGCTTTGACTATGTGAAAGGCCAATGGTTCAACCGTGAGTATATCCAGCGGGCGGACAATGCCCGCTTGGCTCCGGCGTTTGACCGGATTCTCCGCCAGAATGGCATCGAGCAACCCATGGATCGTGTGGAGGCCGTGGTGGGGATGATGAAGATGAAAAAGATCAACTTTATCAAAGACCTTTGGCCCTTGTGTGACTTCTTCTTCATTGCGCCTGCTGCGTACAGTCTGGAGGATAAGTTCACGCGCAAAAGCTGGAAGAATGGAACTGCGGCTGACATGTGTGAGTTAGCCAAGCTTATTGAAGATTTGACTGATTTCAGCGTAGAGGCGCAGAAGACGGTGATAGACCGCTGGGCGGCGGACACTGGCAAAAAGCCTTGGAACGCTTGGCGCGTGTGTCTGGTAGGTACAGGCAAGGGGCCTGACATGTATGAGCTTGCCGCGTTCTTGGGCAAGGATGAGACCCTGCGCCGCATGCATGCGGCGATAGCGGCGCTTCCCGCTGAATAGCCTGCTGTTTGCGGAGAAGTGGCGACCGAATGGCCGGCAAAGTAGAAAAACAACAACCTGGATGGCACAGCCTCCCGACTTGATAGCTGTTACATGTACTCACTCGTAATTTACCTGATGATGTTCGGGCTGAATATCGCTTCACTGTTCAGCCCCAAGGTCCGGCTCATGATGCGTGGGCATCGCGAGACATGGCGTATCTTGCGCCGCCGCATAGGCACCAGCCGTTATGTGTGGTTTCATGCCGCCTCGCTGGGCGAGTTTGAGCAAGGGCGTCCGCTGATGGAGTGGCTGCGCCGTGAGCATCCGGAGAAGAAGATCCTGCTCACGTTCTTTTCGCCTTCGGGGTATGAGGTACGCAAGCATTATGAGGGAGCCGATGTCGTGTGCTATCTTCCTCTTGATACTCCTTTCAATGCATTGAAGTTTGTCCGTCTGGCTCGTCCCGAAGCGGCATACTTCATCAAGTATGAATTTTGGCGCAACTATATCGATGTGCTGCACCGTTCCCGCATACCGGTCTACAGTGTTTCGAGCATTTTCCGTCCCGGGCAGATATTTTTCCGTTGGTATGGCCGTAATTATGCGCGTGTGCTCAAGCGCATGACGCACCTTTATGTGCAAAACGAGGCCTCACGCGAGCTGTTGGCAACCATCGGAGTGACGGCAGTGACCGTAGTGGGAGATACCCGTCTTGACCGTGTCATAGATATAAAGAATGCCGCCAAGCCCCTTCCCTTGGTGGAGCGTTTTGCAGGGTGCTGGCGTGTTTTGGTGGCAGGCAGCTCCTGGCCACCCGATGAGGATGTCCTTTTGTCTTGGTTTAATGCCAATAGTGATGTGAAACTCGTGCTGGCTCCACATGTGGTGAGTGAGGCTCACCTCAGCCAGATAGAGCAGAGCCTCACCCGCCCCTTTGTGCGCTACTCTGCGGCCACGCCGAAAAGTGTGGCGGAGGCGGACTGCCTGATTATAGACTGTTATGGCTTGTTGTCAAGCATATACCGCTATGCCACAATCGCATATGTGGGTGGTGGCTTCGGCGTGGGCATACACAATGTGCCCGAAGCGGCGGTATATGGGATACCCGTCATTATCGGCCCAAACAACCAGCGCTTCCGCGAGGCGCGTGCGCTGATCTCTTGTGGCGGTTGCTTTGAGATTGACAGTAAAGCGGCTTTCGCGCAGGTCATGGATCGGCTGTTGTCTGACCGTGACGCACTGAACCTTGCCGGGAAGTCTGCCGCCAATTATATCAACACCCATGCCGGAGCGACGGCACTTATCATGGGTGACCGCCATTAGCCTTTTTAGGTTCGGCAGACTTTATCTCCACCAACCCTTGCTCATGAAGGTACTTCTCGTAAATACTTCCGACCATATAGGCGGAGCGGCCATCGCCGCCCTTCGATTGCTGAAGGCGCTGCGAGGACAGGGCGTTGAAGCCCGTTTGCTGTGCCGTGACCGTACGCTGCCTGATGATAGGACTGATGTGGTGAGCCTCCGACCATCCAAGTGGCGGCGCTTGCAGTTTTTCCTTGAACGTTTGGAGATCTATTGGCGTAACGGATGTTCGCGTGAGAATCTGTTCGCCGTAGACACCGGACGTTTCGGGACAGATATTACCCGTTTGGCGGAATTTCAAGAGGCGGATGTCATACATCTTCATTGGGTCAATCAAGCCATGCTGTCTTTGAAGGATTTGAGGAAAATCTTCAAGAGTGGCAAGCCCGTTGTATGGACGATGCATGATATGTGGCCGTTTACCGGCGTGTGTCACAGTGCGGCGGACTGTGAGGCATGGCTGCACGGCTGTGGCGACTGTCCGCAGCTGTTGAAGTCAGGGCCAGCTGATCTTTCCGCACAAACGTTTGTTCGCAAGCGGGATATGTATGCAGGTGCGCATCTTACGCTGGTTGGTTGCAGCAGATGGTTAGCTTCTTTGGCTTCCAAGGCGCCGCTGCTATCTGAGCAGCGTGTGGCTTGTGTGCCCAACCCCATAGATACCGATTATTACCGGCCTGCCGGAGATCACGGCATGCCGTCAAAGGCCGAAGTGCGCCGGCAGCTCGGTTTGCCTACCGACCGCAAACTCATGCTGTTTGCCGCCTTTAAGGTGACAGACCCCAACAAGGGTATCGATTATCTGATGGAAGCCTTGTCCATACTGACCCGTGAGAATCCGGAACTGCGCGACCAACTGGGTGTGGTATTGGCGGGTCAGGGGGCTTGGACGCTCCGCGAGGCATTGCCATTACCGGCGTACCCTATGGGATATGTCACGAGTGAGGATCGCATGCGCTTGCTTTATCAGGCAGCCGACTTGCTGCTTATGCCAACCCAGATGGACAATTTGCCCAATACCATCGTTGAGGCGATGGCTTGTGGTGTGCCGTGTGTTGCCTTCGGTGTAGGAGGTGTACCCCAAATGGTCGACACAGGGGTAAACGGCTATTTGGCAATACCACGTGACAGCGCAGACTTTGCCAAAGGTATCCATGCTGCCCTCTTTACCCAAAGTTATGATGCCTTGTGCAGAAATGCGCGTGTGAAGGCAGTCGCTTCCTATTCAGAAAAGGAGGTGGCCAGCCAGTACATGCACCTGTATGAGGAAGCGTTGGGAAACCTGCCTTTACCAGCCTGACGGCTTCAACCATTCTTTCTTAGACATTAATTAGAATTTATCCAACGTTATATTTTTGAATGCCTCCGCTTAAAATCACCGTTGCTACAGTCACCTACAATGCAGGCTCGCTCATCGCACGCACCATTGCCAGCGTAGAAGAGCAAACCTATCCCTATGTGGAACATTTGATTGTAGACGGAAATTCACAGGACAACACGCTCGAACAAGTACATCACTATCAGGAACGCAACAGCTTGCGCCCTATACCGCACGAAATCGTGTGTGTCAGCGAGCCGGATAAGGGGCTTTATGATGCCATGAACAAGGCATTGGGTCTGCTCACGGGCCGTTATATCCTATTCTTGAACGCGGGCGACTGCCTGCACAGTGCCGACACGTTGGCCATCGCCGTGCGTGCGGCGATGGGCTCGCCCGTCTTGCCAGGTGTGCTTTATGGGCTTACCAATCTGGTGGATGCCCATGGGCAGTTCTTGCGTGAGCGCCGTTTGGCGCCGCCGGAGCAGCTGAATTGGCACCACTTCAAACAAGGGATGCTCGTCTGCCATCAGGCTTTTTTTGCTCGTGCTGATTTGGTGCGGAACATACGTTATGACTTGCGTTACCACTTGTCGGCTGACTATGACTGGTGTATCCGTATCATGCGCGAGGCGGAGCGGAGAAATCTGCCGCTGCTAAACCTTCATACTGTTGTGGCGGACTATCTGAGCGAGGGGTTGAGCACTCGTCATCATCGGGCTTCGCTGATCGAGCGTTTTTGTATCATGGCGCGTCATTACGGTCTGTGGGTGGCCATCGCACAACATGCATGGTTCATTGTAAGAGCTTTTACAAAGAAATGATGGACACGTGCGAGCTTTACTCTTGGGCTGCGGCATTGTGCGCCCGCAGCGAAAAGTGCAGAAATGATATAATGACGAAACTTCGCCTGAAAGGAGTGACTTCCGGCGAGGCTGTGGAAATCACGGACAGGCTGGAGCTGGAGGGGTTTATTGACGAGGCACGTTATGCACATGCCTTTGCGGCAGACAAACTACGTTTTGATCATTGGGGACGGATAAAGATACGCCACCACCTTATGGCAAAGGGCATCGATGCCACATTGATCGATGAGGTCTTGGCTGATGTCATTGACGAGGCAGACTATCGTACGGCACTTTCAGTTTTTATCAAGGAGCGCCAGCGGCGTATTTTGCCGGAAGAGGATGGCTATAAGGCCGCCCAGAAAGTGGCCTGTGCTGCTATAAACCGTGGCTATGAGCCGTATTTGGTGTTTGAATGCCTGCATTTGGACAATGAATAGGCTGTACTTTGTGCAGGCCGGGTCGCCACCGGCATGCAAAAAGTGGGAGGCATTGTTCATACAATGCCTCCCACTTTTCGTTTTTTCTTGTTTCTTATTCGGCCAGTTCCCCTTTGAGCGTGGCGCTTGACGCGTCTGTGACACGTATCTTGACATATTGTCCCGGATGTACCGTCTTTCGGTCGAATACGACAACCTTATTCTGTTCCGTACGGCCAAACAGTTGCTCGCGTGAGCGTTTGCTTACCCCTTCTACCAATATCTCGTATACCTGGCCCACACAGCGCCGGTTGCTTTTCAGGCTCAGCTCGTTTTGCAGGCTGATGAGTTCTTCGAGCCTTCTGACCTTTACATCTTCAGGCACGTCATCGGGCAGATGGCGTGAGGCGTAGGTGTCCGGGCGCTCGCTGTATTTGAACATGAAGGCACTGTCATACCCGCATTCACGCATCAGCGAAAGCGACATCTGGTGGTCAGCCTCTGTTTCCCCACAGTATCCGGCGAAGATGTCTGTAGACAGGCCGCAGTCGGGAACGATGCGGCGTATGGCTTCCACTCGGCCCATGTACCATTCACGTGTGTATTTGCGGTTCATGGATTTCAGCACCTGGTTGCTCCCGCTTTGGACCGGCAGGTGTATATGGCGGCATACGTTGGGCTCTTCTGCGATCACGTGCAGGGTCTGGTCGCTCATGTCCTTGGGATGCGAGGTGGAGAAGCGTATGCGCATTTTCGGAGCTGACCGTGCCACCAGCCGCAGCAGGGTGGGGAAGTCCGTCTCGTTCCCTTCAGAGTCTTTGCGGTGGTACGAGTTGACATTTTGTCCCAGCAGGGTCACTTCTTTGAAGCCGCGTTTGTTGAGATCAGCCACTTCGTTCAGTATACTCTGCACATCCCGTGAGCGTTCGCGGCCTCGAGTATAGGGTACTATGCAGTAGTGGCAAAAATTATTGCAGCCGCGCATGATGCTGACAAAGCCGGATATGCGGCTGCCACAGTAACGTTCCGGCACCACATCGCGGTAAGTTTCAGTGAGGCTTAGCTCCGTGTCGATGGCCTTGTGTCCCAGTTCAGCCTGGGCTATAAGGTCGGGTAGGGACAAATAGGCGTCGGGGCCGGCCACAAGGTCCGCTCCGTGCTGGTTGAGCAGACCGTCTTTCACGCGTTCTGCCATGCAGCCCAGCACGCCGATGAGCAGTTTGCGCCCTTTGCGGCGCATGGCGGTCAAGGCTTCGAGCCGGTGAATGATCTTTTGTTCCGCGTTGTCCCGTACGGAACAAGTATTTAGGAAGACGGCGTCAGCTTCTTCAAGCGTGTCGCATGGCTCATAGCCGGCCATTTTCATGACGGAGGCGACAACTTCGCTGTCGGCAACGTTCATCTGGCAACCGTAAGTTTCAATATAGAGATGCTTCATTGTTGATTGTTTGGAGGGAGATGGTGGGGCGGTGAAGTAACATCTTGCTGGCAAAAGATGGAGAAATCCACCTCGGTCTTTAGTCCACTTGGATACGTGCCCACACCCCTTTGTGGTCGGTAGGCCATGTGCCGAGCGGTTTGATGAAAGGCTCGTGGGTGGGGTTGGACACCCGCCTGCTGTAAGCAATTGAGCCTTCCGGGCCGAAGATGCGTGCGTCCTTCACTGTGATGCCTGCTCCCTTGACGAAGAGATAGTCAATGCGCTCGCGCTCGTCTCCCAAAGGTGCCCAAGTAAGGCGGTTCACAGGTACATCGGGATTGTCTGCTGGAAAGGTGAAGCCCGGATGGGTGAGAGGGTTGGGCCATTTGGAACGCCATACATCCGTATAGCCTGCATCATGCAGCATGGTCGTGCAAGGCCAGCTGATCACCAGTCCTTGATGGTCATACAGGTAACGGGTTGAGGCCACCCAATCGTAGAGCGAGGGTTCGTTAAAGTCCCCTCCGAGTATAATACGATAGCCCTGTTTCTCATCGAGTGCGGCTTGCCGGAGAAAAGCGCGGATGCCATCGTCCCGCTTCGACAGATTGTTGCGCCGTATGATTTCTGCGGAGTCCCGAAGTATGGGGATGTGACGCCAGGTTGAACCGTCATAACCGCGTATCTCATAATAGGTGTCATTCAGGTAGTCGAGATGGGCGGTATAAACGGCCCATTTGATACCCTTCGCTTCACACAGCAGTCGGTAGATGCTGCCATGGTCCTCGATGCAGGGAAATACAGTGAGGGAGTCTGTAATGGGATATCGTGACAGCAGCCCCGTATCATAGGAATAGAAGCTGTAGTAGGTTTCTCCCCGTTCGCGAAGAGCTTTCACGATGCGCCCGGAGAAGTTGGTATTGTGGTAATTGCGAACTTCGCTCAGCGTCACGAAGTCCGGTTTCAAACGTACGATCTCATCGATAATGGCCTCATACCCGCCTTTCACACTGGTGCCTTCTTGCCAGATGTTCCATTGTAGTAGGGTAAAATCCGTTTGACTCTGTGCGGAAAGTCCGAACAGCAGCGCAGCGCATAAGCTTATGATGCTGCGTTTCATAGTTAAATACATTCGTCTCATTGCTTTGGCCGTGCGAAGTTACGCATTTTTCAGTCAAGAAGCGTTGTTCTTTTTGGAGGATGTTTCGCATGTCTGTCACACCTGTTATATATAAAGATGGGGGGGTGTTAGGCTGTGGATGGCGCTTCTGCCTGTATCCCTGCCGCCATTAAAGGCTAATCCTTCCTTTCGCCCAATTGGGTATGCCTAAACTTCTGTGAGATGAGCAGTCGGAAGATCGTCCTTCCCTCCCCTTCCCCCCTTCCCGCCTCGCCCAGGCCCTTTGCCGGTTCAAAATGCAGTCTTTATTTATATGTTTCAAGTCTTGAATTATACATTTCAAGTCCTTGTTTATATAATTCAAGTCTGTGTTTGTATGTTTCAAGACTTGAACTTGAGCCGGAGCCTGGGGCGGGGGAGCCGGCGCGGAGGCCCTCCCTGCCTGAAACGGCATTTGCGGGTGCGTCCGAAGCGCTTCCGCCGGCCTCCGCCCGGTTGCGTTCGCAGGCCGTTTCGGGAGCCTTGGGGAGTCCCGGCCGTCTCATGAATGCAAAAGTAGCTGGAATGTGACAAATTGGGAAGCTTTTGTGGAATTTGCTTTCGTTTTGGGTCTCGCCAGTCTTCCTTCCCTTAAAACGGGCCGTTCCCATCCCCCTGTCGCGGCAGTGAATTTCACAGAAGCGGGGGGCGGCTTGCCCTTGGCCTCCGGGGGCGGAAAGCGGCGTTCCGCGGGCGAGGGCGGCGGCGGGCACGGCCGGCCGCATGCGGCCGGAGGGCCCCGCCCCTTCCGCCCCTCCCGCGCGCCCCTCCCTCATTTCCCGCAGAAAATTTTTTCCGCGCCGAACCCCCTGTGCCACAGCGCCTTCCGCGCGTTCCTTCCCCGCTCCCCCGAAATTTTTTCCGCGAAAGGCTTGGCCGTCCGGAAACCTTGCC